>Ga0316204_10001337_pt1 | contig 69479 bp, 68 predicted proteins | sample 6monrhotite_MG_2_FD_205661 | JGI IMG/M metagenome (GOLD analysis project Ga0316204, IMG submission 205661) | Microbial mat bacterial communities from mineral coupon in-situ incubated in ocean water Damariscotta River, Maine, United States -... | ecosystem: Environmental > Aquatic > Marine >... | reverse complement strand
AGCAATGGCCGAACTGGAAGCATCGTGCGGGCGCTTGGCTGCCTTGCGCATGACCCCTGGGGAACGCAAAGAAATCGCGGCCTTGCACCAGCACCTCAGCAAAATCATGAGCGACGGTGATGCTGAACGCTACATCACCCTAAACCGCACGTTCCACGACCTAATTTATCAAGGTGCACGAAATGATGTGCTGGTGGACCTTAGCCGTAGCATCCGCCTGCGCGTTGCCCCATACCGTCGCGTACAATTCAACAACCTTGAGAGACTGGCTGCCTCGCACGCTGAGCATGCAGCGATTGTAGAGGCTATTCAAAGGGCCGATGCCCAAGCTGCAGCAGCTGCGCTTTACCGTCACATCATGTCCGTGCAAAGCATCACTTTGGAATTTCTTGAATCACAAGCACACTAACTTTATGGATGCTGTCAAATTTTGGCAGCGCCTATCCTCCGTTATGCAATTGCCTCAGTATGTTCCATAGGTGCTGACGTCAGATATCTCAGGTGAGTGGCCCCTTTTACTGGCCTGAGTTCTTACCACCGCGCATACGCTCACGGATCAATTTAATCGCCTCCTGTGGTATAGGTTCTGCCTTTTTATATACTGGTACGTACGGCTTGCGCGTCGGATGGGGTTTCGACAGAATCCCGCCGCCCGGCTGTACGTAACAAAGCACCGGTTTGCCATTTGGGTTGGGCCGCAGGTGCTTCATCGGGTGATCGTCGCGCCTGTGTGATCCGTCCATTTGAAGGATTGTCGTGGTCTGTGTCTTTTTCGTCAGACGCGATACTCCTTTACTGGTCCACAAAAGTGGTCCGCAGAGGGGATGGCAACAAAAAAATATTTCTGTTATTTCAATGCATTATAGTTTTTGGTCTCTCCCCTCGTAGGGGGTGCCAAGCATTTTCAATGCGTTAACGGAAGCACTCCCCAATTTTAATCACTTTTAGCTAACAAGCCTGTGCGCACACGGTGAAACTTGACGTGTCTTGAGAGACATAGGCGCACATATAATGGGGGGCTTACAGTAAATCCCTGAGTTTGAAGTACAGCGTGGATAGCACGAGTGCGGGCGTGCGCATGAGGGGGCCGCCCGGCAACGACATATGGGGGATGCGGGCGAATACGTCGAAGCGTTCCGCCGTACCCTGCACCGCTTGGGCCATCAACTTGCCCGCCAACCCGGCCAGCAAAATACCGTGGCCGGAAAAACCATGTGCGAAATACATGTTCGTGCCGATGCGTCCAAAATGGGGCAATTGGTTGATGGTCATGGCGACACTTCCACCCCACGCAAAATCAATGCGGCTGTCTTTAAGCTGCGGATAGACGGCCCGCATGGAAGCGCCCAGAGCGTCTTTCACCCGCCCACCGAACAACAGGCGTTTGTCGGCTGATAGTCGCCAATAGTTGAGCACGTGGTTGAGGTCGATGGCACAGTCGTCGTCGCGCATGACGCTGTGGGCCAAATCGTCGCCCAGCGGCTCGGTGGCGATGATGAAGGAGCTGGACGGTATGATTTTCTGAGCAATGGACGGCACCAACTTTCCCACATAGGCATTGGCGCACATGATCACGTGATTGCAGTGCACGGTGCCGTTGGGTGTGGTGATGAGCGGCTCTGCGCCGTCTTGAATGTGGCTGGCGGGGGTGGTCTCATAAATCACTGCGCCAGCGTCTTCTGCCGCGCGGGCCAAGCCGAGGGTGTAGTTGAGCGGGTGCAGGTGGCCGCTGCCCGGATCGCTGAGCGCCCCTCTGTAGGTCTCGCTGCCCACCCGGTCGCGGGCTTGGGCTTGGTCCAGCAGGCTTAGACCTTCATATCCGGTTTCGGTTTCCATTTCTTCTTTGAGGACGGCCAACTCGCGGACTTGGCGGGGTTTGATCGCCATCATCAAATAGCCCCACTTTAAATCACACTCAATGCCGTGCTTGGTCACGGTGTCGACCAGCAGGTCCTTGGCCTGAAGGCTTAAGTCCCAGAGCGCTCTGGCATCATCACGCCCAACACGGGCGGCGATGTCACGAAAGCCTTTGTTATAGCCGATGAGGGCCTGGCCACCGCTGCGTCCAGATGCCCCCCAGCCAACCCGGTGGTTTTCCAATACAACGACGTTGTAGCCCTGTTCTGCCAAATGAAGGGCTGCGGATGTGCCGGTGATGCCCGCGCCGATAACGCAGACGTCGCAACGGACGTCACCGTCCAACGCGGTACGGCTGGGGCTCGGGTTGGCGGATGCGGCATAGTAAGACTCGGCAGGGCCGTCGGTGTACAGAGCGCTCATGCCGACACCATAACATTTTACGTATCAATGCCGAGCCATTCTTGTTTAGATACGGTGATCAAGTTGATTCGGGCTCCTGATTACAAAAGGATGCTCGCATAAAGGAACGGTAAAATGCTGATTGGTGTGCCTAAGGAAATCAAAAATTTTGAGAGCCGCGTCGGCATGACGCCCGCCAATGTGCGCGAACTGACGAGCCACGGTCACGCCGTTGTGGTGGAAACCAAGGCCGGCGAAGGCATCGGCTGCGATGACGACGTTTACCGCAATGTGGGGGCCGAGATTGCCGCCAGCGCCGCCGACGTTTTTGCCCGTGCGGACATGATTGTCAAGGTCAAGGAACCGCAACCCCAAGAATGCAAGATGCTGCGCCCGGGACAAATTTTGTTCACCTATCTGCACCTCGCCCCAGACCCTGTGCAGGCGCGCGCCTTGGAACAGTCTGGGTGCATCGCCATTGCCTATGAAACCGTCACCGACGTGCATGGGGGGTTGCCTCTGTTGGCACCCATGAGCGAAGTTGCGGGACGCATGGCCGTTCAGGCCGGGGCGAAATGCCTGGAAAGCGTGGGCGGTGGGGCCGGAATTTTGATGGGCGGCGTGCCGGGTGTGCGCCCGGCCAAGGTCGTCGTCATCGGCGGGGGCGTGGTCGGGACCAATGCCGCGCGCATGGCGCTGGGCCTGCTGGCAGATGTCACCATCTTGGACCGTTCCATCGACCGCCTGCGTGAACTTGACGTCGTGTTCGGCGATCGTCTGCGTACGGTGTATTCCAATCAGCATAACTTGGAAGAACACGTGCTCGGGGCCGACTTGGTGATCGGGGCCGTGTTGATACCGGGGGCGTCCGCGCCCAAGCTGGTGACCAAAGACATGCTCTCAAAAATGCACAACGGGTCCGTTTTGGTCGACGTCGCCATTGATCAGGGCGGCTGTTTCGAGACCTCGAAACCCACCACCCATGCCGATCCCACCTATGTGGTCGACGGTGTGGTGCATTACTGTGTCGCCAACATGCCGGGCGCGGTGGCACGCACGTCGGCCTACGCCCTCAACAACGCTACGCTGCCTTATATTTTGCAGTTGGCAAACAAAGGCTGGGTCGATGCCTTGCGCGATAACCCGCATTTATTGGCGGGGCTTAACATCGCCAACGGTCACATCACCTACGAAGCCGTCGCCCTGGCCTTGAACGAAAAATATGTACCCGCCTCGGAAGCTTTGGGCGACTAAGGCCGAAATTCGCGCTATCATAATCTTTAGAGACGCTGAGATGCGTGCGCCCTTTTTTTACGGTGATTTGGAGGTGACGTTATGGACAAACAAGACCTAGAAGTCCTGGCTTCGGAAATTCTCCAGCAATTCGAAACCGGTGAGTTAGAGCGTCACGAGATCCACGCGCGGCTGCGCCAAACCCTGGATCAAATGCGCGCCTTTGGCATGCCGCTCCCCGAAGACCTGGTGGTGCTGGAACAAGAACTGGCCGGTGAGTTCTTGGACGACGCCAAGGGCGCATCCTAAATCGCGGCTTCTCACCCGTTCCCGTGATTGAAGAAACGTGCCGAGCGCGCTACATTTGCGGGGGTTCTATTTGGAGTCGCCGTTACATGCCTGATTTTATAGATATTTTACAACTGCGTTTTTCGGCCGTTCTGCCTCAGGCGATCGCGGGGATGGTTGTGGCTGGGTTGTTTTGGCTGGCGGCTAAGTTCGTTGGTTCCTTGGTTATGCGGTTGCAGGTACGGGTGGATGACGGGCATAAAGACCTGATCGAATTGCTCGCCGACATGGTGGGCTGGGCACTGTTTGGCGTCGGTATTATCGCCGGGCTTGGCACCGCTGGGGTCAACGTCACCGCACTGGTGACGGGACTGGGCCTCAGCGGATTCGCCCTAGGTCTGGCTATGAAAGATATTTTGGCGAATATGGTCGCGGGCATTTTGGTGTTGCTGTTTCGCCCCTATACGCGCGGCGATCGGGTGCGTATCGATAAGTTTCAGGGCAAGGTCAGCGCCATTGATTTGCGCTACACCACCTTGTTGGCCAAGGGCGGCACTATTTTGATCCCAAATTCCAAGGCTTACACGGAAATCATCGTGCTCTTGAGCGATGAAACTGAGGCCGCTGAGCCTGTGTCCACACCCGGCACTTAAAGTCACCAATTGAAAGACTAACACATATGTGGGATTGCATCCCTGTGCCTGTATCACCATATTTTAAGGGCTCTCGGTTAAACTATTCAGGTGGCCCACACCATGGACGAACAAACAGCGCAGACGTTTGAAGCCGCATTACGCGATGCAGGCGAGCCGAAAATGCTCTTAAATAAAATTGTGATGATTTATCAGCGTGCCTTTCCGGCCAACGCCATGCGCGCGGATATGCGTGCGCGCCTGCATGACGCAATTTGCGAATTGGCGCGAACCGGTGCCATCAACTTGATCGAGGAAGACGATGCGGTGGAAGGCGATCCATTAGGGCTGCCCCACGCGATTGAAATCTGCGGGGTCAAGGACGACGACCCGTTGTTCAACGTGCAAGACCTGCAAGCAGACGCTCTGCTCTAACTTATCTGCTCTAACTTAAACGCAACCTTGCTCCGTCCCTCCCTAACGAAAAACGCCGCCCCGGTGAGGGACGGCGTTTTTTGCGTTTGAAAGACCGTGAGCGTTCGGTGTGCTTTAGTCCTCGTCGTGATAGGAAATCACGCGCTCGACTTCGTTCTTGGAGCCCAAGATCACCGGCACGCGCTGGTGCAGGCCGGTTGGCTTGATGTCCATGATGCGTTCGCGCCCGGTGGAGCATACGCCGCCAGCTTGTTCGACGATGAAGCCCATAGGGTTGGCTTCGTACATCAAGCGCAGCTTGCCGCCCTGTTCACGCAGGCGTTCGTCCATCGGGTACATGAAGATGCCGCCGCGCACCAAGATGCGGTGCACTTCGGCAACCATCGAGGCGATCCAGCGCATGTTGAAGTTTTCACCACGCGGGCCGGTTTCGCCAGCCAGGCATTCGTCGACATAGCGTGTGACCGGGGCTTCCCAGAAACGCGAGTTGGCCGCGTTGATGGCGAATTCGCGGGTGTCTTCGGGGATGGTCATACCTGGGTTGGTGAGGATGAACTCACCGATGTTTTGATCCAGCGTAAATCCGTTGACGCCATCGCCGGTGGTCAGCACCAGCATGGTGGACGGACCGTACAAGGCGTAACCGCCGCACACCTGGGTGGTGCCGGGCTGCAAGAAGTCTTCGACTTCCGGGTGGGTGACGCCTTCGGGGCACTTCAAGATCGAGAAGATGGTGCCCACCGAAACGTTGACGTCAATGTTGCTGGATCCATCCAGGGGATCAAACAGCAACAGATACTTGCCGCGCGGGGCACCTTCGGGAAGGGCGTAAGGGTCGTCCATTTCTTCGGACGCCATGCCAGCCAAATGGCCGCCGACTTCGTTGAAGCGTAGAAAAATTTCGTTGGACAAGATATCCAGCTTCTTCTGCGTTTCACCCTGGACGTTTTCCGAACCAGCACTTCCGAGTGCGCCAACAAGTTCACCATGGTTAACTTGATCGGAAATCACCTTACAGGCGGTGATCACGTCGTTGAGCAACAGCGTCAGGTTGCCGTGGCCCTGCTTGTCGCGCATGGCTTCGATGAGAAAGTGGGTAACTGTAGTGCGGTTATGTGGCATATCAGACTCCCTAGCTGTCATCTTTCGGGTAGGATTGGCGCTGTTTTACCCGGTTTAGCAGGGCACGAGAACACCCGCGCGCGGGGCGGAAAAACCACCTGTAAGGGTGGGTTAGCGGTCCAGGCGTTCCAATTCACGCCCGGCAGCGTCGTATTGCCGAAATTGCACGGCCCCGGTGGCGAGGGCTTTTTCGAAATAGGCCCGGGCGCGCGGCCTATTTTTGGCTTCAAGCTTGGAAATGCCGAGGAAGAAGTAGCCCGTAGCCCGGCGTTCCTGAAGGCCAGCCTTAGGGCCATTTTCGATGGCGGTGACAACGGCGCCTTCATCCATGGTGCCGAGAAAGTGCAGCACCAGCGGTCCCGGCCACTGGGCAAGACCTTCGCGCGCGGCGTCTTCTTGCAGACGCGCCGGGGCATCTTGGCCTGCGCGGCTGCGGCTTAAGTATAGCCACAGGCGGCTATACAGGCGCAGGCTGTCGTCGGTTGCAACACCTTGGGTGCGGACGAAATCCACCACCGCGCCGCGGGTATTGCCGCCGTAAAGGTTCAAAAAGCCGCGGCTGAACAGGGCAAAGGCATGGTCGGGCTTGGTGTCGATGGTGCGGCTATAATCTTGGATAGCAGCGCGTTCATCGCCGTTTTTTTCATTGGCCCAGCCGTGTGCGAACCAGGCGTCGGCAAAGTTGGGTTCCAGCGCCACCGCCCGGTCCAGGTCGTCGATGGCCTGGGCATAGAGGCCCTTGTCCATACTACCCCACGCGCGGTCCACATAAGCGGCGGCGTTTCTAAGCTTGGGCAAGGTGGCGCGCGCCGACGGCTTTGGCTTGGGCTTAGGCTTAGGTTTGACCTTAGGCTGGGCCTTGGTTTGGGCGGCTTCTTTCACGATGGGTGCTGGCGCGGGTGTGGGTTCGTCCACGACCATATCGGCCAGGGCCGTGACCTTGGTCTCGGCTGTCTCGTCTGTTTGGGCCGGTGCGGTTTTGGTGCTTAGCACGCGGACCTCTTGCGGGGCGGGCATTGGGGCGGGTGTCTGGGTGGGTACGGGGGCAGGCACGGGGGCGGGCTTAGGAGCAGGCTTTGCAACCGGGACAGGGACTGGTTCTGGCACAGGCTCCCGCGCAGTCACAGCTTCGGGTGCCGGAGCGGGTTCCGGTTCAGGGGCGGGCTCAAGCTGGGGCCTGGGTTCGGGTTGGGCTTGCGCCACGTGCGCGGCTGGGGGCGGTGTCAGCGCAGGGGGGCTGGGTGCAGCGTCTTCGCCGCCCATCAGCAACGTGGTGGCGATGCCGGCTACGGCGGCCACGCCAAAGCCGCCCGCTACGAGCCATACCCAGGATTTCGCGCCTGTATCCGGAGTGGCGGCAGGGGCTTGGGGGGCGTCGCCTAAGGTCGGCACTTCACCGCGTTTGCGTTCGGCATCAGATTTTTTCAGCGCTTCGAGAATATAAGACATGCTCTCACTCCGCCCGGATATGGATGGTGGGTACCGCAGTTTCTTCGGCCACGCCGGTGATGTGCAGCATGGTTTCTGGACCGGCAATACCGTCGACGCGCAACCCGTGGGCTGCTTGAAAGGCACGCACCTTATCGCGCAGTCCGGGGCCATAGAACACACTGCCTTGGCCTAACGCATCATGGATACCGTCGCCGAAACCGGCTTGCGCCAACAGGCGGCGAAGGATCTGAACGCCTTTGCCTTGCTGGCCAAACACGAGGGACCGATCTATGCCGACGGTCTTCTGCCACAACACCAGATAGTCGCCGGGCCAGCGCAGCAAGAACGCAGAGCCACTTAAGGTGAGGATGCGTTGGTCAAATTCGAGGGTCACGGTGTCGTCTGAGGGGCCGTCTTGCACGCTTTTAACGACGCCGTAGACGTGCTCGCCGTCGGGCATGACAAACGATACCACCGCCGGGCGGTTCATGGCCTTCAGGCCCGCAAGGTCTGTTTCACCTTGGGTGCACGACAGGCCTGCGCTCTGTGCTTTGTCACACGGGGTGAGGCCGGGCAGCTTCAAATAATTTTGCTCCCAAACGGCGAACAGGTGCTGGAAGGCTCTGTCCGGGGTGCCCCATTGGATCATCGCGTCCAGGACCGTTCCCTCGGTTTGAGAAATGTCCTCGCCGCCCGCAGTGGGTTGTGGCTCAGGCTCCGGCTTTGCCACAGGCTCCGGCTCTGCCGCAGGCTCCGGCTCTGCCACAGGCTCCGGCTTTGCCACAGGCTCCGGCTCTGCCGCAGGTTCCGCCTCTGTCACTTTGACGGAGGCAGGGGCCGCCTCACGTGGTTCGACGGGCGGGGGCAGCAACGGTTCGATAAGTTGGCCCAAGGTGTCCTTGATTCCGGTGCGATAGGGATCAAAGCCAACCCAAAAAATCAGTCCGACGATGGTTAACGCCAGGCCGAGCGTTCCCCACACCGAGTTGCCACTGGGTACGCCTTGGGTGCCGAGAACCTCGTCCGCCGCGTTGCGGGCGAGCGTGGTCGTGACCTGTTTGCGCCCTTCGACATAGGCCGCCAACAGCGCCCGGTCACAGATCGAATTGATCAGGCGCGGAATGCCGCGCGCAGCCTTGTGTACGGTTTTGATGGGGGCTGGGCCGAACACGCGGTCGCTTAAGCCTGAGACCTTGAGCCGATGGGTGATGTAGTTGCGGGTTTCCATCAGCCCCAGCGGATACAGGTGATAGCGCGCGGTGATGCGTTGAGCGGTCTGGCGCTGGTCCGGCTGGGCCAAGATGTGGTTGAGTTCCGGCTGCCCCACCAAGATGATCTGCAACAGTTTCTTTTCAGACGTTTCCAGATTGGTGAGCAGGCGGATCAGTTCCAACACCTTGGAGCTTAAATTCTGCGCCTCGTCAATCATCAGGACCGGATTGCGCCCGCGGGCGTGAGCGTCCAACAGGTACCTGTTCATAGAGTCGAAAAAGTCTTTGAGGCTGGTGGTGCCGAACGGATAGGGAATGCGCAGCTCGTCGCAAATCGCCGCCATCAGTTCTGACTCGGTGAGCTTAGGATTCAAGATCATCGCTAAATCGACGGTGTCGGGCAGTTGTTCAATCAGCGCCCGGCAAATGGTGGTCTTGCCGGTGCCGACCTCGCCGGTGAGCAACACGAAGCCACCGCTTTCGCTAATACCGTACAGCAAATGCGCCAGCGCTTCTTGGTGGCGCTGGCTCATAAAGAGGTAATGCGGATCGGGAATGATCGAAAACGGGTTTTCCCGAATGCCGAAATGATCCTGGTATAGCGATTTGGTCATGGATGAGCGGGGCTTTTTAAACTGTTGGAACCGGAAGATAAATTGGCGCGCTCGTTATAGCACTCCAATCCCCGCCAACAAAGCGATGAGCATCACAGCTGGCTTGAATTTCAAGGGCTTGAATTAATTACACCGCTTGGATTTTAACCGCGGTGCCGCTGGCCACCACCATCAACATGGATTTTCCGTCGCCGGAAACCTCGGAATAGTCCAGATCAACGCCGATCACCGCGTCCGCGCCTGCAATCAACGCTTCGCGGCGCAGTTCGGTTAAGCAGGTCTTACGGGCATCGCGCAGCACCTTTTGCGAGGCCGAAGAGCGTCCGCCCACGATGTCGCGGATGGACGCGAACATATCGCGAAACATATTCATGCCGAACACGCACTCGGCGGTGATGATTTCCAGGCGCTGGGTGATTTTGTATTCGGGCATGGCGAATTCGGTGGTGAGGATTAGATCCTTGGCGATCTGGTCGATGACCTCGGTGGGCAGTTGATCGTAGTCTTTATTCGCGATCAATTCTTCGATTTGCTTTTCGTCTTTGCCAAACAGTCCAAACATGGTGCGCCTCATTGGTTTAAGGGGGGATACTTAAGATCAGTATACCTACACGGAGAGTTATATGAAGGGCCTCAATTTTCCCGAGACTGCTCAAAGGGTTGACAGTCAGGGGTTGAGGGCGGAAATTATGAATGAAATAAATTATGGATAGCATTTTCCTATGTCGGATATCCCCAAGCACATCCGCAAAGCCCGCATCTTGGTTGTTGATGACAACCAGACCAACGTGGTGTTGCTGCGTAATCTGTTGGAATCCGTTGGCTATGAATATGTCGAAGGAATCACCGATCCGCGTGAGGTGAAGGGCCTGTACGCAACCGCGTCCTATGACTTGGTGCTGCTGGACATCCGCATGCCGCATTTGGACGGTTATCAGGTGATGACACAGCTTAAAGAAATTTCCGCCGACGATTTTCCGCCGGTGATGGTGCTGACCGCGCAAACCGACCAGGAAACCAAGCTGAAGGCGCTGGACGCGGGCGCGCAAGACTTCCTACACAAGCCGTTCGACCGGGTGGAAGCGTTGACGCGGATCCGCAACATGATCGAGGTGCGCTTGTTGCATAAGCAGGTGCGCAATCAAAACGAGATCCTTGAACAGCGCGTGAATGAACGCACCCGCGAGCTGGAAGAAACCCGTTTGGAGGTGGTGCGCCGGTTGTCCGTCGCCGCGGAATACAAGGATAATGAAACCGGCCTGCACGTGGTCCGCATGAGCAAAATCGCCAAGGTGTTGGCCCTGGCGGTTGGCATGTCCGAAGACGATGCGGAGCTTTTGCACATCGCGGCACCCATGCACGACATCGGCAAAATCGGTATTGCCGACGCCATTTTGTTGAAGCCCGGCGATTTAACCTTCGAAGAGCGCGAGGTGATGAAAAACCATGCCATGATCGGCGCTGAAATTTTGGGCGAGCATGAATGGCCGCTGATGCACATGGCGCGCACCGTGGCGTTGACCCATCACGAAAAATGGGATGGGACGGGTTACCCTATGGGCCTTAAGGGCGAAGCTATCCCGTTGGTCGGGCGCATTTGCGCGCTTGCCGATGTGTTCGACGCGTTGACCTCTGACCGCCCCTACAAGACGAGTTGGTCTGTCGAAGACGCGCTTAAATTCATAACCGATAAGACCGGTACTCATTTCGACCCGACGCTGGTGGAAAAATTCATCGAGAACCTTGATGAAATCGTGTACATCCGGGAATCATTCCGCGATACGTTCGATACCGAAAGTTAATATCCATATATACTAAAATGATCGTGATTTAATCGACAGAGGCCTCCCCACCCATGTCCGTACATCAGCCACCCTTATCATCACGTTTGACGTTGGCGTTTTCGTGTGTCGGCCACACCTATGCGCACCTGTTCGCGCCGACCTTTTTCGTCGTGGCGTTGACGCTGGAAAGCGAAATGGGCATGACTCATGGCGAGGTCATCAGCATGATCGTGCTGGGCAACATGCTGTATGGGTTGGCGGCACCGCTGTCGGGATGGCTGGGCGATAAGTGGTCGGCGGCGGGCATGATGGCGCTGTATTATTTCGGTTTGGGCACGGGTATGATTCTGACCGGGCTGTCCACCTCGACGGTTCAGATGGTGATATTTTTATCAATCACCGGAATTTTCGGATCTATCTATCATCCGGTCGGTTTTGCGTGGCTGGTCAGCCAGGTGGAAAAGCGCGGACAGGCGCTGGGCGTCAATGGTGTGTTCGGGGCCGTTGGCCCGGCCATGGCCGCATTGTCGGCGGGCGCACTCACCGATGCGTTCAGTTGGCGGGCGGCGTTTATCGTGCCGGGAGTGTTGATCTTTGTCACCGGGATTTTGTTTTTCATTTTGTTGAAGAAAGACATCATCCACGACCGCGAAACGGTTCCGATTGCGCCCCACCAAGCCAGCCGGGGCGAGGTCATGCGCATCATAGGCGTATTGGCCGTGACCATGATGTGCACGGGGCTTATTTATCAAAGCACGTCCCCGGCCTTGCCCAAGATGTTTTCCGAACGGCTGATTGATTTTGCCGGTGAGGGCGTGTTTGGCATCGGCGCGATGGTGGCCTTGGTCTATATCATCGCCGGAACCTTTCAGATCATCGCCGGGCGCATGTGTGATCGCTATCCGTTGAAGCGCGTTTACCTGCTGGCCTTTGCGACCCAAATTCCGTTTCTGATTTTGGCAGCTCAGTTTGGTGGCGGCGTGTTGCTGCTTGCGGCGTTGATTATGGTGTCGTCCAACCAAGCCGCGCTGCCGGTCGAAAATACGCTGGTGGCGCGCTATGCCCCCAAAGATAAACGCGGCTTGGCGTTTGGCCTGAAGTTCATCATCGCCTTTGGCTTCAGTGGTGTTGGTGTGTGGATGGAGGGGGCGATCTACGACGCCACGGGCGGGCTGCATTGGCTGTTTATCGTGTTAGCGGCGTTGGCCACGGTGGGCTTTACGGTGAGTTGGCTGTTGCCCAACGAACCCGCAGCCAACCCTCAACCCGCCGAGTAGCCCCTAGTCCGCGAACAAGCGCTCGAAGTCTTGTTTCGGGCAGCGGTTTTGCACCACCACCAGCCCCTCGGCTTCGGCACGGGCCTTGGCCGCATCGTTGGTGACGCCGATTTGCATCCACACCACATCAATGCCCTTGTCCGGGGAAAGGCGCATCGCGTCGTCCACCACGTCGCCCGCATCCGCACTGGGGCGGAAGATGTCCACCATGTCAAAATTTCCAGGAATATCGTCCAGCGTGGCATAAACCGTCTGGCCCAAAATTTCCGCACCGGCCTGTCCGGGGTTCACAGGGATCACCGTGTAGCCCTTGCCCAACAAGAACGCCATGACGATGTGAGACGGACGGTCGGGCTTGGCCGATGCGCCCACCAAGGCAATGGTGCCTACCGTTTCCAAGATGCCAACGATCAGGTCGTCGCGGTCTTGTTTGGATACTTTTTTGTTCATGATGTGCGAGCTTTCCAGGCGGGTAGGGGGCGTTTTCCGACGAAGGCGGTGATGCCGTCACGGGCGTCATCCGCTTGCATATTGTCGGTCATGGCATGGGTGGCCAGGGCGTAGGCGTCGTCTAAGGTGAGGTCCACCTGGGCGCGCAAAAAGGCCTTGCCGGACGCGATGGCTTGAGGTGGTTTCGAGGCGATTTCACGCGCGAGGTTATCGACCTCGACGTCCAAGATGTCCGCGCCCACGACCGCATTGATCAGGCCGATGCGGGCCGCCTCGGTGGCGGTCATAAAACGTCCGGTATAGAGCATCTCAGCCGCTGCTTTGCGCCCCGTCGCGCGCACAATCGGCACCGAAGGCATGGCGCAAAACAGCCCTAGATTAATGCCGGAGGCGGCGAATTTCGCGTCAACGGAGGCGACAGCCAAATCGCACTGCGCCACCAACTGACACCCCCCGGCGGTGGCGAGGCCTTGAACCTTGGAGATGACGGGTTGGGGCAGGGCGGCGATTTGCAGCATCAAGGCGGCACCGGCCCCAAACAGCGCCTCACAGGGGGCCGGCTCCGGTGTGGCGATGAGCTCTTTTAAGTCGTGGCCCGCCGAAAAGGCCTTGCCGGCTGCCGCGATGACGACCACGCGCACGGACGTATCTGCGGCAATGGAGTCCAGTTCTTCGGCCAGCGCGCCAACCATGGCGGTGGACAGGGCGTTGAGCTTGCGCGGCGCATTGAGCGTCAGCGTCGCTATGGCGTCTAGGTCTTCGCGCAGAACCAGGGGGGCTAAGTCGGTCATGGTGTGTTCGCGTACATCCGTTCGGTGAATCGGAGTGTCATGGTGGCCTTTTGCGCAAAAGGACGCAAGAGGAAGACCAAAAAGCAGGGTATTATAATACCGCAAAAATAGAGCATTGTTTTTAAAGGGAAATTTAAGCACCCCCTGCAAAATAGCGTTTGACACACCGCTTAGGCTGGCTTAAAACCGCGCTCAAGACGAGGGTGTGCTTTGGGCGCGCCCTCATTTGATTTTATTTAAGGCACTTAGAGGCGCCGTATGAGCGTCCGGAACGAGGTACACTATGAAGACCTACTCCGCTAAGCCAGCCGACGTGGAAAAGAAATGGTTCGTCGTTGACGCCGAGGATGTCGTCCTTGGTCGTATGGCCAGCCAAATCGCCCTGCGTCTGCGCGGCAAGCACAAAGCGATGTTCACCCCGAACATCGACTGCGGCGACAACATCATCGTCATCAACGCCGAAAAGGTGAAGCTGACGGGCCGTAAGGTTACCGACAAGAAATTTTACTGGCACACCGGCCACCCGGGCGGCATCAAGGAACGCACAATTGGGCACATCCTTGAAGGCAAGTTCCCGGAACGCGTGGTGATCAAGGCGGTTGAACGCATGGTTGCCCGCACGCCGATGGGACGCGCGCAGATGAGAAAACTGCACGTATACGCTGGCACCGAACATCCTCATGTGGCGCAGAACCCAGAAGTTCTGGATATCGCCGCCATGAACCCGAAAAACAAGAGGAGCGCTTAAACTATGGCTGATCTTGGAGATCTCAAAGATCTGGTTGAAGCTGGCGAACTCGCCGCTCCTGCCGCACCCGCCGAAGAAGCTGCTGCTCCCGTTGAGCCACAGATTGACGCCCAGGGCCGCTCTTATGCGACCGGCAAGCGCAAGAACGCCATCGCGCGTGTGTGGATCAAACCGGGTTCCGGCAAAATCATCGTCAACGGTCGTGAACAAGAAACCTACTTCGCCCGTCCGGTGTTGCGCATGCTGATCAATCAGCCCCTCGCAGCCGCCGAACGTGCGGGCCAATACGACGTTATGGCCACCGTTACCGGTGGTGGTCTGTCCGGTCAAGCTGGCGCGGTGCGCCACGGCATTTCCAAATGCCTGATCCGCTTCGAGCCAGGCCTGCGCCCGGTTCTGAAGAAGGGTGGCTTCTTGACCCGTGATAGCCGTGTCGTTGAACGTAAGAAGTACGGTCGCGCCAAAGCCCGTCGTAGCTTCCAGTTCTCAAAACGCTAAAAAGCTTTTCAGGTCTACCAAAAACGGCCCGGGGCTTTCCCCGGGCCGTTTTTTTGTGCTGTTTCCTTGCGAAAGTGGGGGCGGTCCTTTAATCAGGAACAAAGGATAAGGGTAAGCATATGAGCGCACGGATATTCATTGATGGGGCGGTGGGTACCACAGGCCTGCAGATCAAGTCGCGGCTGGAAGGCCGGGGCGACATTGAGTTGGTGACCTTGAGCGAAGATTTGCGCAAGGACGCTGGTGCGCGCGCTGAGGCGCTGAACAGTGTCGATGTGGCGATTCTGTGCCTGCCCGACGACGCGGCGGTGCAAGCCGCAGCCATGGTCACCAATCCGCTGGTCAAAGTTATCGACGCCAGCTCGGCACACCGGGTGGCGGACGGTTGGGCGTATGGTTTCCCTGAATTGAACACGGCCCAGCGCGACGTGATCGCGTCGGCGCTGCGGGTCAGCAACCCCGGCTGTTACGCGGTGGCGTCGGTGTCGGTGTTGCACCCGTTGGTGAACGCCGGGCTGATCCCCGCTGATCACCCGCTCACCATCAATGCGGTTTCGGGCTATACGGGCGGCGGCAAGCCGTTGATCGCCAGCTTTGAAGGCGGCGACGATGCCGCCACGCCATTTTTCGCCTATGGCCTGAATTTACACCACAAGCACGTGCCGGAAATCACCGCGCACGGGGGATTATTACACCGGCCCGTGTTCGTGCCGTCGGTGGGCCATTTTGCCCAAGGTATGTTGGTGCAAATTCCGCTGCACCTGTGGGCGCTGCCGGGCAAGCCCAAAGCCGCCGATTTGCACGCGGCCTTGGCCTCTCATTACGCGGACAGCCGCTTCGTCACCGTGGCCCCGATGGGCGACACGGCGCGGATCGAGCCGGAAAGCCTCAACGGCACCAACGAACTTAAGCTGTACGTGTTTGAAGGCGACGAGCAAGCCGTCGTCATGGCGCAGTTGGATAATCTGGGCAAGGGTGCGTCCGGGTCTTGCGTGCAGAACTTGAACATCATGTTGGGGCTGGACGAGGGCGAGGGGCTGTGAGCGACGTCGTCAAACTGCCGAGAACGTTCGAGGTGAACTCGGCTAACTTAGGCCCGGTGAAGGTCTTGCATAGAGACTGCCCGCTGTGCGGTCGCGACAATTCGGCCGAGCCCGACAATGAGTATAGCTATGACGTGTGGACCCTTAAGGACTGCCCCCAGTGTGGCTTTACCTACATCGACCGCGGGCCGGATTATGCCCAGTTGTTCGAGACGCTAAGTTGGGAAACCACCACCGCCGTTGAAGAACAGCGCCGCGCCGACCTGCGCCCCATGGGCTTTAAGGCCAGCAAGCTGACCCGCCTGCGCATGCACCTGTTGCCGCGCAAGCAGATGCCGCTGATGCTGGAACAGTGGGCCATGCCCGGCAACGTGATTGATCTGGGCTGTGGCGATGGCGGGGCGATGGACAAGCTGGATTTGGGCTTCACGCCGTTCGGGGTTGAGGTGTCTACCGATCTGGCCAAGGCCGCCGACACGCGCTTTAGTATTTCCGGCGGGGCGTGCGTGAATGCGCCGACGCTGGACGGCCTGAAAAGCTTTCCCGACGGCTATTTCGCGGCGGCCACGTTGCGCTCGTACTTAGAACACGAAATGAACCCGTTGGCGGTGCTGCGTGAAACCTACCGGGTGCTGCAGCCGGGCGGAGTGGCGATCATCAAGGTGCCCAACTATGGCTCCCTCAATCGTATGGTGATGGGGCCTAAGTGGTGCGGGTTCCGCTATCCCGATCATCTGAATTACTTCACGCCCAAGACCCTGACCAAGATGGGCAAGAAGGCCGGATTTGGCGTGCACTTTGGCCTCACCTATACGCTGCCGACGTCGGACAACATGTACGCGGTGCTGCGCCGCGAAGACGGTAAAGCACGGGTGTCCCGGTCCAAATGCGGCGGGGGCTGCGGCTAGTTAGCCGCCCGACATCTTAGCGTCAAACCCGGCGCTGGTAACGGCGTTCAACAACGCCGTGGGCGTGACCTCTTGGGGGTCGAACTTCACCAACAGCACACGGCCTTGCCCTTCTTTTTGATGCACAATGACGCTGCGACCAACGCCCATGAGATGGCTTTTGGCTTTTCTTATGGACGGCTCGTCTTGGGGTTCTGAAAACAAGATCAAAATGTCGGAATAGGTTTGCATCGGAAATTTCCAAACGTTCGAGAGGAAACGATGATACCGACACAAACTGGCATCGTGGTAGCACTCCGCGCCCACTGCGGCCCGCGCGCCGAAGATATCGACGATGGAGACCATAAATTGAGAGTTTCAGGCCGCGCAGACAATAGCCGGTAGAGACGAATGAACAGGTGCAAGGTGTGTCGTAACCCGCTACCTTAACAGGGAAAATGATCATAGAGCCGAGTTCCCCCATGACCGACCAAAATGATATCCCACCAGATATTGCCCAGGAATTGCAGGCCAGCGAGGACCGCTTTTTCAAGGTTTTCGAGACCAGCCCCAGCCTAATTGCCATTTCCACGGTGGACACGGGCTGTCACTACGCCGTCAACCAGTCCTGGCTGGACACATTTGGCCATGATCGCGAAGAGGTGATCGGTAAGACGGCTCAGGAGTTGGGGGTGTGGCCGACGCCTGAAGATCGCAAACGCTTCATTGACGAATTTTCCAAAACCAAAATCATTCGCAATTACGTAGCCACAATGCTGACCAAATCCGGCGAGGCACGTACCTTTTTGGTGTCCGGCGACGAGATCGAGTACGACCGTGAGCCGCGCCTCTTGTTGGTGTGTATCGACATTACCGAACGCAAACGCGCCGAAAGCAAGCTGCAAGAAACGCTGAGTGATCTGGAGGCCCAAGTGGCGGACCGCACCCGCGAATTGCAAGCCCAAGCCGACGCGACCAATCAAGCCCGCGACGAACTGCTTGATAGCGAACATAAGCTGCAAAACTCCAACCGCTTGCTGCATTTGGTGTTGGATGCCATTCCCGTGCGCGTGTTCTGGAAGGACATGAACCTCACGTATTTGGGCTGTAACCGCCTGTTCGCCATGGATGCGGGCTTTTCCAGTCCCCGCCAGGTGGTGGGCAAGGACGATTTTTCTATGGGGTGGAAGGCCCAGGCCGAGTTGTACCGCGAAGACGACTTCAAGGTCATTCGTTCTGAGGCACCGCAGCTTAATTATGAAGAGGCTCAGACCGCCCCCAACGGTACCGAGTTGTGGTTGCGCACGTCGAAAATTCCCCTGCGCGATAGCGAAGGTCAGGTGTTCGGCGTATTGGGTATGTACGAAGACATCACCGCACGTAAGGCGGTGGAAAACGAACTGAAAGACGCCAAAGAAATCGCCGAAGTCGCCAACTTGGCAAAATCGACGTTCCTGTCGTCCATGAGCCATGAACTGCGCACACCCTTGAACGCCATCTTGGGCTTTGCGCAATTGCTTGAATACGATCCCAGTCACCCGCTGCATAATGCGCAGAAAGAAAGCGTCCATCACATCAAGGACGGCGGTAAGCACCTGTTGGAGCTGATCAACGATATTCTCGATTTGGCCAGGATCGAGTCGGGCAAGGTCGAGTTGCAGTTCGTCACCATCTCACCCCAAGACTTGTTCGATGATGTCCTGCCCTTGGTTAAAACGTTGGCCGACAAGCGCGCCATCACCGTGCATGTCCCCGCAAGAAAAGATGCTTGCGGCCTTATTTCGGTCGACTTCACCCGCGCTAAACAAGTGTTGCTGAACTTACTGTCCAATGCGGTGAAGTATAATCGCGAGGGCGGGGATATTACGTTGGGCTGTACGGTTGTCGGCGACCATGTCCGCATCAGCGTCAGCGACACGGGCGAAGGCATCCCCGAAGACAAAATATGCGACTTGTTCAAGCCGTTTTCGCGTTTGGGCGCGGAAGAAACCGCTGTTGAAGGCACCGGCATCGGCCTCACCATCACCAAGGAATTGATCGAGCATATGAACGGCGAGATTGGCGTTGAGTCCACCTTGGGCGCTGGCTCGACGTTTTGGGCCGAATTTCCCCTGCAAGTGAGCGGTCAGCATCTAAGAACCGAGGGTAAAATGTTTCAGAACGGCAAGGTTGAGGATGCAGGCTTTGATGGAACGGTTTTGTATGTCGAAGACAATGCCGCCAATGTGCTGTTCATGGAAAGCGTGTTCGAGCGGTTTTCCAACCTGCGCCTGATAACCGCCACCAATGCCGAAGACGGGGTCGCGTTGGCCCGAAGCGAGCACCCCGACATGATTATGATGGACATTAGTCTGCCGGGGATGAGCGGCGCTGAGGCCGTGGCTCAACTGCGCCAAGACGCAGGCTTTGAGGCCCAGCCGATCATCGCGCTGAGCGCCAACGCCATGGAGCGGGACATTAAGGCAGGATTAGGGGCAGGCTTTGACGTTTACCTCACCAAACCGCTCGATATTTCGCTGTTGATGGCCGAACTGCAAAAGGTGTTCGGCGAGTTGGTGGTGGAAGATTGAGGCAGCGGCCTAAACGTCTACGTCCACGACAAAGCGCGCATGTTCTTGGATGAAGGCGTAGCGCAACTCCGGTTTTTTACCCATCAGGCTTTCGACCAGTTCTTCGGTGTCGTGGATATCGTCCCAATCGGCCTCGCCGTGGCCGGTGGGTACGGTGACGCGCAGCAGGGTGCGCCCGTCCGGTTTCATGGTCGTTTCTTTCAGCTGCGCGGCAGGCATTTCGCCGAGACCCTTAAAGCGGCTGATGTCCACTTTTCCACGCCCCGTGAACTCGCTTTCCATCAGTTCGTCCTTGTGCGCGTCGTCGCGAGCGTACATTATCTTGCCCCCTTGAGCGAGTCTGTATAAGGGCGGAATGGCAATATAAAGATGACCATTTTCAATGAGTTGTGGCATTTCTTTAAAGAAGAACGTCATCAATAATGAGGCGATGTGCGCACCGTCTACGTCGGCATCGGTCATGATGATGATTTTTTCGTAGCGTAGCGCTTCGTCGTTGTAGGTCTTGCGCGTGCCGCAGCCCAGCGCTTCGCCCAGATCGCTCAGTTCCTGGTTGGCCTTGAGCTTGTCAGCGGTGGCGGACGCGACGTTGAGGATTTTGCCGCGCAGGGGCAAAATCGCCTGCGTTTTACGGTCGCGGGCCTGCTTGGCCGAGCCTCCAGCACTGTCGCCTTCGACGATGAACAGTTCCGTGCCCTCTGATGAAGTGTGGCTGCAATCGGACAGCTTGCCCGGCAGGCGCAGGCGCTTGGTTGCCGATTTGCGCTTGGTTTCCATGTCCATGCGGCGGCGCAGGCGCAAGTTGGCGCGTTCCACGGTCCACTCCACCAGCGCCTTGGCGGCTTTGGGGTCGGACGATAGCCAGATGTCGAAGCGGTCGCGCACGGTGTTTTCCACCCACCGCGCGGCCTCAATGGTCGTCAGCTTATCCTTGGTTTGGCCCTGAAACTGCGGTTCGGGGATGAAGGCCGACAACATGGCCGCAGACCCGCCCAACAAATCGTCGGCGGTGATTTTGGCCGCGCCCTTGATGCCGATGCGTTCGGCATATGCCCGTACGCCCTTGGTCAGCGCGCTTTTGAGGCCCGATTCATGGGTGCCGCCCTGGGGCGTGGGCACGGTGTTACAGTACGAATTTAAGAACCCGTCTTCGTCCATGGGCCACGCCACGGCCCATTCCACGCGCCCCGGGCTGTCGGAGAACTCGGCCAAGCCCTGGAACGGGACCGGCGTCACGGTGCGCCGTTCGTGCAGCAATTCCGCCACATAATCCGCCAAACCGCCGGGAAAGTGCAATTCGGCCTTTTCCGGCACGGTTTTGTCGTCTTTGTCTTTCAACAGTGCCGCATCACAGGCCCAGCGGATTTTCACGCCGCGAAACAGGTACGCCTTGGACCGCACCATGCGAAACAGCGTGTGCGGGCGAAAATGGGTGCGGGTGCCGAAGATGTCAGAATCGGGTACGAACGATACGGTCGTGCCGCGGCGGTTGTTCACGGCCCCTAAGTTTTCCAGCTTGGAGGTCGGCTTGCCGCGTGAATAGGACTGTTGATAGAGCGTTTTGTCCTTGGCCACCTCGACGACAAGTTCAGACGACAGGGCGTTGACCACACTGGAGCCAACGCCGTGCAGACCACCGGACGTCTCATACGCGCCGCCGCCGAATTTGCCGCCTGAATGCAGCGTGGTGAAGATGACTTCCAGCGCTGAGACGTCCTTGAATTTGGGGTGCGCGTCGACCGGAATACCGCGCCCGTTGTCCTTGACGGTGAAGCGGTTTCCCGGTTCCAAGATGACGTCGATGACCGAGGCATGGCCCGCGACCGCTTCGTCCATGGCGTTGTCGATGATTTCCGCCGCCAGGTGGTGGTAGGCGTGTTCATCGGTGCCGCCGATATACATGCCAGGACGCTTGCGCACCGGCTCCAAGCCCTCTAAGACCTCGATATCAGCGGCGGTGTAGGCATCGCCGCTTGTGGCTTTGACGGGCTTTGTGGGTGATGTTGCTTTCGGCACGGGCGGGTTCTTTTTCGGTTTTGGATCGTCGGCGGTGAATAGGTCGCTCATGGGATCTCACTGAACATTAGATTCGACTTGGTCACAGTATCCTAAAATCCGCGCTGGCGTGCATCAACCATCATTTGGTAGTCTTTTACGGCGGTTAGGTCAAAATATTGTGGTTCCAAAGGCAGAGGATTTTTTAAAGATGAGCGAATCGGCAGTGACACCACGGGGTGAATTGGCTATCCGCCAGTTGGCTATGCCCGCCAATTTAAACGCCGGGGGCAACATTTTCGGCGGCTGGCTGTTGTCGCAAATGGACTTGGCCGGGGGCATTACCGCGGCCGACCGCGCCCGGGGCCGGGTTGCCACCGTAGCCATCACGGCGATGGAGTTTCACCAACCGGTGTTTGTCGGCGACGTGTTGTGCTGCTACGCTTCCGTCACCCGGGTGGGTAAAACGTCGCTCACCATCCATGTGCAGGCTTGGGTGCGCCGCCGCAACGGTGGCGAAGTCGAAGAAATCAAAGTTACCGAAGGCGATTTTGTGTTCGTGGCCCTGGACCAAAATGGAGACAAACGCGCCGTTCCGGCAGAATAGGGGAGGCAACATGGCACCGTCACGCATACACCTGATCACACTGGGAGTCCGCGATATGGCCGTTTCGCGGGCCTATTACGAAGCCTTAGGCTGGCAAGCGTCGCCCATCAGCATGGACGAAGTCACCTTCTTTCAAATGGATGGCGGGGCCGTGTTCGGGCTTTATGGTCAAGACGCGCTCACCGGCGATTGCACGTTGGAGGCCCCAAAACCGGGCGGCATCACGCTGGGCGTCAACACGCAGAGCCGGGATGAGGTCGATGCCCTGTACGCGCAAGCCTTGGCCGCCGGGGCAACGGCCCTAACGGCCCCCCATGAGACGCCTTGGGGCGGGTATACCGGTTATGTCGCCGATCCCGACGGACATCCGTGGGAATTTTCCCACGTGGCGCAACTCGAACCTGACGCCTCCGGCGCGCTGATGCTGCCCGAAAGCCTTTAGGGACAGGTCGTCGCCAGATCGAGCACGTAATCGCATGGGTGATCCGCTTGGGTGGCGTGCCAATCCGATTGTCCGGTACAGCCCGCGTCTTCGACCAGGGCAATTTCGCCTTTGCACACCAGTACCGACGAGTTCGGACCATCCTGACGGGCCCTGAGCACATAACCGTCGAAGGCGGCCAATAACGACGGATTATGCGCCGTGGCTAATGCCAGTAACGCGGCGTCGCCGATGTCTGCGGGTGGATTTTTATAGCGTACAGTCGAGTGCACCGGGGCGCTGACCTTGGTGAGGGCGGCGGCTAACCCACTGATCTCTTCTGGGTCAACCTGGGCGGCGTGTAGACAGGATGCCGACAGCACGGCCACGGACGCGAACACAATCAAATTCAGGGCAAAACTGCGCATGGGGCGGCTCCTCACTCGTTCCAAAAGACCAGTTTTCCGGTCACATCGCGTCCGGTGTCCAAATTCCACGCGCCAATGGCGCGGGCTTGGTCAAGCTGGCCCGCTTGGACGTCGTGGCCGATCCATCCCCACACCTTGGCAATGTTGGCGCGTGCACGGTCGAAAATAACGTCATAGGACAGGGGGCCTTCGGGGGTGTCCAGGGCGTCAATATACTCAGCCCTGTCGATCTCGTCCGGTTCGGGATAGACCATACCTGCATTCACCGCCACGTGACGGGCAAAGGCGGGTAGGGCGCTGCCTTCTTCAATGGTATCCACAATGGGACCGAACCTGGCGTGCCAGGAATCAATGTCGGGCGGGTTTAAGGTGTGCGCTCCCGGATGCACGTCTTGCAGCATGCCGTTCCACAAATCGAACACGCTGGCGTCGATGCGGTGTTCATCGCCTGGACGGTGACAGGCCCCAATGCCATTGTGGTCTTTGTCTAGGTGTTCGGATAGGCCAATTTTGCTCAGCCCCATGCGTTGATCGTAAATATAAGCGTCCTGGTGCATTTCGCAGATGCGGTGGGCGGTCTCGTTGCCTTGGTAAGGGCCGACTTTCAGTTCCACGATGGGGTGGATGGTGACGTCGGCGGTGACGTGCGCGGCATAGCCCAGCAGCCACGCGAGGCACTTAGATTGCGTCGCCCCTGTCATGGCGGCGACGCGCTCCACACCAGAGTGGATCATATGTCCGGTGCGGGTGTAGTGCATCAAGTCCGCCCAAGAAGCGGCATCGCCGTCAAGAACGTCAAGATAGGGGTAATCGGGACTGACCCCACCCAGTTCGCAAAAATTGAGATAATCCGCACTGGCGATTTTGACGTTCACCGGGATGGCATCGTCGCCATCCACCCATTCACGCATGGTGTTGACCAACGTTAGATGTGCGTAACCGCCCGGCATGGTCTTTCCCCTAAATAGATTGAACGTTCAATAGAAGACGGACAGCATACCTTTGGGTGAAAAAAAATCACAATTGCAGTTTCTTATAGCACCATCAACAACACATAGCCCGCAGTAAACAGCGCGGTGACGGCGGCGATTTCGTTGAGAATTCGTTCGAAGGGCATGGGTGTTCTCCTGGGCTTAGATGTTGCTGCTAATAAGAACAAAGCATGAACATAGTAGGTAGGTCAAGTCCTTTAGCGTAAAATTTTCAGGTGTGCAGCAGATTGTCGGGGAACAATAATTCCATCGTCTTGATGCTGCGCTTGGGTTATATGGGTAGTAACTGATTATGTGCCTCCCTGGAATTCCAACATGTTGAACCGCCTGCCGCCCGCATTACTGTTGTCTGTGTCGGCCCTGATTTGGGGCGGCAACTTTGTCGTGGCGCGTTGGGCGCACTTAGACATTCCGCCCTTGAGTCTGACGTTTTGGCGCTGGGTTCTGGCTGCGGTTTTGCTCACGCCGTTCGTGGCCGCAGAGATGTGGCGCCACCGGGCGGCTATCCGCGAAAATATCGTGCTGCTGTTCGTGTTGGCGCTCACCGGCATGGTGATGTTTCACAGCTTCACCTACATTGCCTTGCACACCACCGAAGCGATCAACGCGACGTTTGTGCTGGCGAGTATGCCGATGGTTATTCCGCTGGTGTCGCTGGTCATGGGCAACGAGCGCCTGAACGCCCGCCAAGCGTTGGGCATCGCCATTTCGGTGCTGGGCGTGGTGGCGATCGTTTCGCGCGGGCAGGCCGACGTTCTGGTGAATTTGAGTTTCACGCCGGGCGATCTGTGGGTGTTGGCGGCTGTGGTGGCATGGTCGGTGTATTCGGTGCTGCTTAGGCGCAAACCCGCCACCTTGCCGCCGATGGTGTTGCTGGGGGCGACCAATTGGTTAGCGATCATCATCTTGGCACCGTTCTATCTGTGGGAGTTGGACGAGACGGGCGGTTTTGCCGTCACGGCCTCAACCTTGTTGGTGATCGGTTACGTGGCGGTGTTCGCCAGCATCGTTGCGTTCGTCTGCTGGAATGCGGGCGTGGCGCAGATGGGGGCCAACAAGGCGGGACTGTTTATCCACCTGATCCCGTTGTTTGCGACTTTGCTGTCCATGACGTTTTTGGGCGAAAGCCTCAAGAGCTATCAACTGATTGGCATCATGCCCATTTTGCTGGGCATATACCTAACCACCACCGCTAAAGTGAAGGCCGCCTAATATGCCCTTAGCGCAGTACCGTTTGAACGTTTTTTTGCTGGCCACGGCCCAGGGCTTGTACCTGGTAAGTGCGGTTACGGGTATTACCTTTGCCGGGCTGGTGGGGCAGATGCTGGCCGACAACAAGCTGTTGGCGACCTTGCCGCTGGCGTTGATGACGGTGGGCACGGCGTTGAGCACCGTGCCCATGTCGTTGCTGATGCGGCGCATTGGTCGTCGCGCGGGCTTTATGATTGGGGCCGCTTCAGGTGCGACCTCGGGGGCAATTGCCACCTATGCCATCATGCAGGCGAATTTCGCGTCATTCTGTGTGGCGATGGTGTTCATGGGGGTCTACCAAGCCTGCACCCAGTACTATCGCTTTGCCGCGGTGGAAAGCGCGCCCCGTGATTATGTCAGCCGGGCTGTGTCGTTCGTGCTGCTGGGCGGCGTGATCTCGGCCTTGATCGGCCCCACTTTGGCCGTGTCCAGCCGCGATCTTTTGGCCCCGGTGTCGTTTGCGGGGGCATTTTTAGTATCCTCAGGGGTAAGCGTTCTGGCGTTGATCCCTATGGTCTTTTTGAAAATTCCCCGCCCCGCTGAACAACCCAGCGCCGCCGGTGCGCGTCCGTTGAAGGTTATCATGCGCCAGCCCGCCTTCGTTGCCGCCGTGTGCAATGCGGCCACCAGCTATGGCTTGATGATCTTGGTGATGACGACCACGCCGCTGGCCATGACCGCGTGCAGTTTCCCCATCGCAGACACGGGATCGGTGATTCAGTGGCACGTGCTGGCGATGTTTGTGCCGTCGTTTTTCTCAGGCCCCTTGATCCACCGTTTCGGCGTGCTGCCCATTCTGTACAGTGGCATGGCGTTGTTCGGTTTAAGCGCGCTGTTCGCCATCTCAGGGATCGAGCTTTTGAACTTCGGCGGGGCGCTGATTTTGTTAGGCGTGGCGTGGAATTTCTTGTTCGTCGGCGGCACAACGCTTTTGACCGAGGCTTACAAGCCCAACGAAAAAGCTAAGACCCAGGGCGTCAATGAATTCATCGTCTTCGGATCTGCCGCCATCGGCTCGTTCTCGTCCGGCGGTTTGTTCAACTCGTCGGGTTGGAACGCGGTGAACTATGGCATGGCCCCGTTCTTGGTGGTGACGTTGGCGGCAACGATTTGGTACCACCGGGGGCGCTCAAAAGCGGTAGGGCCAGTCGAAGGCGTCTAGCACCGGGACGAAGGCGTCGGGTAGGTTGACGAGGATCAGTCCGCTGCCGTGCATGCCGCGCACGTCTTCGCGCTTGGCGAACAGCATTTCGCGGCGATGAAATCCTTTGAGGTTGGCATGTTCCAGGCCCTCCACCATGACCTCGTGGTTGCCCGCTTTTAACAACGGATACCACAGCATGATGATGCCTTCGCGCCACTTGTCGTGCAGGTCCAAGACAAAGTGCGCCGTCTGGCTGTATTCGGTTTTCACTTCATAGCTGGGATCGATCAACACCAGACCGCGCGGTGGCGTGGGCGGGACGAGGCGCATAGTTGCGGCAAAACCTTCGGCGTCTTGGATGGAGACATTGGCTTCATGACCCAGCAACTCGTCTAAGGCGGCAAACTCTTGCGGGTGCATTTCCATCAGGTGAATTTGGTCTTTGGCGCGCAACAGGGCGTGCGCCAGCAGGGGCGAGCCTGGATACGCCGATGGGCCGTGCTCGCGCCTAGTGGCGGCGATGACCTTGAACAGGGGATGGGTACGCGGCAATTTGCCGTCGTTGAGCAGGCGCACAATGCCTTGGATCGCCTCGCCGGTCTTTTTGGATTCGACCGATCTGAGATCATACAGGCCTCGCCCAGCGTGGGTCTCGATCAAGGTTATGGGATCGTCCTGGGACGCTAAACGCAACAAAAGCCGCGCTAAAACCGCGTGTTTGTGGACGTCCGCCGGGCATCCGGCGTGGTAGGCGTGCTGGTAAGAAAGCATAGACGTTCGCTTGTCGTGAATAAAAAAAGGGGCGAGTGGCCCGAACATGAACCTCTCGCCCCCAGATCACAAGTAAGATCGCATGTGTGCTTAGTTGCCGAACAACCCCTTAAGCGCGCCACCGGCACCTTCCATGGCATCTTTAGCCGCGTCGCCGGCACCGCCCACAGCGCCGTCCATGGCATCTTTAGCGGTGCCTTCCATGGCACCCTTGGCGGCATCAACCGCAGCACCGCCCATCTCGGTGGCCTTGCCGGAAATGTCGGACAGCCCTAGGGCCGAGAGGTCTACGGCGCTGGCCGCGGTGCCGGACGATTTGGTGATGGCGGCGATGATTTGATCAACCACCTCGGCCGGGGTGGCACCGCCTGACTCCTTGCCGATGTCGGCTAGGTGAATGTCCGGCAACGGCGTGGTTAGGGTTTTGCCCTTAAGCAAGCTGGCCGAAACGTTGACCTTGCCGCCCTTGATGTAGAAGTGGTTGATGACAACCTTAGGCCCGGCCTCGCTGTCGCTGGGCTTCGCGTAGGCAGAGCTCTTGCCACCGGGATCATCAGAGATTGCTTTCATGAAGCTTTCGACATTTTTCTGGATGGTGTCAATGTTCGATCCGCTGGAGCCAATCTCATAGGTGATTTCCGGAGCGCGCACCATGACCTCGTCAATGACGATGAGGTTGGTGCTCCAGTCCTTGTTGATCTTCACGCTGACCTCGCCCAGGCTGACTGCACGGGCGGTATCAAAGCCCGATGGGTTGGCAACGGTGAGGCCGCGGATGCCGGCCTTCAAGTCCGTGAGACTTAAGTCGACGCCGTCCACCCGGACCGCCACGGCGGTCGCGCGCGAGCCTTGGTCTTCGATCGCGGCTTTGATAAAATCACCGGCATTCTGCGACACGTAATAGATGCCGACCGCCAACACCACGACCACCAGACCCAAGCCAATTATGAGTTTTTTCAACATAAACCGTTTCCTCCCTCAATAATATTTTAGTGCGGCCCCAAGTATGGGCCTGCGGGGCGGTGGCTTCAATGGCAGACTTGCCGAACGGGGCCGGGGACGCCATAGTTCCCCCATGATTATACCTACACATTCAGACGTGGTTGGTGTCGTACTGGCAGGCGGATTGTCGCGGCGCTTTGGCGGCGGAGACAAGTGCCTGCGCGCCTTGGGCGGGCAAACGCTGCTGCACCGTGTGGTGGAACGGGCAGCGCCGCAGGTGGGGCATTTGATCTTGAATGCCAGCGGAGACGCGGCGCGCTTTGCCGATATGGGGCTGGACGTGGTACCCGACGTGATGGATGGCGCGCAGGGACCGCTGGCGGGCGTGCTGACCGGAATGGCGTGGGCTAAGAGCCACGTGCGGGGGACAGCGTGGGTGGCAACCTTTGCCAGCGACGCGCCGTTTATACCCCTAGATTTGATTCATCGTCTGTACTTAGCCGCCACCGAGGGTCAGGCGGACATTGCCATGGCGGCGTCAGACGAACGCATGCATCCGGTGTTCGCCCTGTGGAACGTCAGCCTGATGGATGACTTGCACCACGTGCTCACGATTGAGGGGGTGCGTAAGGTGCGCGATTGGGCTGATCGGCACCGGGTGGTTCAAGTGGATTTTTCCAGTGATCCGGTTGATCCGTTCTTCAACGTGAATTGCGAAAATGATTTGGCCGAGGCCGAGGCCTTGTTGGCTTAAACGTGGTGTTTGATCCGTGCTTTAGCCTGCCGCCTAACCGTGATGAAAAGGAAATTGTATATATGAGCGAGCGCACACAGCGCGTTATGGGGTTCGTGGGGCGTAGCGGCAGCGGCAAGACCACCGTACTGTCGGACCTGATACCGGTCCTCACCAATCGCGGGTTTTCCGTGTCCACGGTCAAGCACTCGCACCACGATTTCGACATGGACAAGCCCGGCAAGGATAGCTACCGCCACAGAGAAGCCGGGGCCAAGGAAGTCTTGCTGACGTCGGCTAAACGCTGGGCGCTGCTGCACGAATTGCGGGATGAGCCGGAATTTGACATGAACGAACTGATCGGGCGCATGACCCCGGTCGATATTTTGTTGATTGAGGGCTTCAAAAGGCACGACTATCCAAAGGTCGAGGTGCACCGTCCATCGTTAGATAAACCTGTGTTGGCGGCACATGACTCGAGTGTGATTGCCGTAGCCACCGACGAGCCCGACCACGAAACGGTCACAAGCCTAACCGTCCCGGTGCTGAATTTAGGCGATGTAAACGGCATCGCCGATTTCATCGTCGGCTATTTGAAACTTTGAGTCCGAACGCCGGGGCAACGTTCCCGCGGATCAGACATGCGCGCCATCGTTCATATGACCCTGGATGAAACGCAAAACACCATGCCAGGAATTATCCCGGCATACGCGTTGGGCATCTTTCACCCCTAATCGTTTGACTAATTTTTCGGCGAGACGCGCCATGCCATTAGCTGGTGCGTCATGCTGTGCATTTATACCCTGGGCCATTCTAGCCTCCTATGGTCACCTGCGTTCTTCTGAACAAGTCATGAGTCTGTCACAATAACCTTTAAATGGCCTTAATAAAAGTCCATAACGTCAAGCAATCAAAGGGGCGACTCGGGGCTTCGGCCTTTGCAAAATATTTACATATCGCGTCCATGGTAGGCATGGGGAATGCCCGTCGTTTTGGGGAGAAGTTTGAATGGCCGTAACATCTGACAGTAATGAGTTTTGGGATCGCGTTGATCGTGAGATGCGCATGAAGAATCCCAGAACCTGGAAGATCACCAAATGGATGCTGCGTTTGGGGGTCGGTACGATCTTGTTTGCGGGCGCCTATATGGTTTTTATGGCTCTGGTTCCCCCCACCAGGGGCTTCTACGTGACGCAGTATGAGTTATCGGTCCACCCCATAATCTGGGCACTGATGGGCACGATCTCCATCATCTGTGGCGCGTACCTGCGCTTTCGCGCTATGGGTCCCATCGTCGAATACTTTAAAAAACACGGCTTCGATTAGGTTTGAATTATATAAAACACTTAAATAAGTGTACTATATAATTATTTAACACAATTATTTTCACTTAACGTTGACTCATACACTGTAAATGTGTTTTATAGGCTCTCAGGACGGGTCAGCTTGTGCATGCGCGCACAGAATTTACAGCCCCAAAGCCCCTCAGCGCCTCAAAAAGAGAGACGAACCATGACCACACACCAGATTGCTTCGCCCGCCGATATGCACGAGTTCAAGTCAGGCTTAGAGAATTACGCCAAGGGGGCTTGGTTCGATGATCGTTGGAAGACCTTCCGCTTGCGCTTTGGTATTTACGAGCAGCGACAATCGGGTCAGCACATGGTGCGTGCCAAGGTGCCGGGTGGCCGTTTGAATTTGGATCAGGCTCGCGCCATCGCGACGGCCAATTCAGATTTTGCCGGCGGTGACATCCACGTCACCACGCGCCAGGGGGTGCAGGTCTATTTCGTCACACAAGATAACCTCGGGCATTTGTTGGAAAGCTTCAGCCACGGCGGCGTGTCCACCCGCGAGGCTTCGGGCAATACGTTTCGTGCCATCACCGCGTGCCCCCATGCGGGCTTTTGCGCCGAACAGCACGTTGACGCTGCCGACGTAGCCGCACGCCTCACCCAAAATTTACTGCGCAACCCCTTGGTTCAGCACATGCCGCGCAAGTTCAAGTCCTCGGTATCGGGGTGTGAGCGCGATTGCGGGTTCACTCACATCGATGACTTGGGTTTCATCGCCACCGTGAAGGACGGCGAACGCGGCTTTCGCGTCGTGGCCGGGGGCGGACTGGGTATTCAGCCCACCACCGCCGTTGAGATTTTCGACTTCATTGGCGAACAGGATATGGCGCGCGTGCAAGAAGCTGTGGCGCGTTTGCACATCAAGTCGTCGACCCGCACCAACAAGAACCGCTCGCGCATCAAGTTCTTAGTCCGCAAGCTGGGCGCCGAAGAATTCGTCGCGCGTGTGCACAAGGAGTTCGCAGCCCTCGAAGGCTTGGAAAGTTCGGCTTTGAGCGATTTCGGATGGGGAACACCTCAAGACTTAGGGCGTTACACAGGCGAAAACGTTGAAATCGAGGTGCCGTTGGGCTGGCTGTCTTCGGCGCAGATGCAGGGCTTGGCCGACTTGGCTCAAACCGCTGGCGGGGCGGAACTGCGCCTGACCCGCACGCAAAATATCATCGCACCGGGCCTTGCCCCAGAACGGGTGGACGGCTTCATCACCGGTGTGCGCAATTTAGGTTTAGACGCCAGCGGCCGAAAACACGCGCTGCAAGATTTGGTGGTGTGCCCCGGAACCACGACCTGCGCCATTGGCATTACCGATAGCCACAGCTTGGGCGAAAGCCTGCTGGATGCGCAGGCCGAATTTACCGGCCTTGCGGGGTTGAAGCTGCGCGTATCGGGGTGCCACAATTCGTGCGCCCAACACCACATTGCCGACATCGGGCTGCACGGCCTAGCCAAAAAAATCGACGGTCAGTCCGCACCGCATTACCAACTGCATTTGGGCGGCAGCCCAGATGCCCACGGTATCCTCGGCCCCGTCTTTGCGGTGCGTCAAGCCAAGGACGTGTTGAAGGTGTTGTTGAGCGCCCTGGGTGAGGGGCTGGGCGAAGGTGAGACTGTGCGCGCGTGGGCCGAGCGCCTCGGCACGGACGGTCTTGATGATCTGTTGGCACCTGTTTTGAAGAGTATCGAACTTGATGCGGCCACCCATTTTTTCGATTTGGGCAGTGACCACGTGTTCACGCCGCCCGCCACGTCTTCGGGCGAGTGCGCGGCGGGGGCTTTGGTGGCCGAGCATCTGGCCGATTTGGCCCAGGTCGCACGTGCGGATGCGGTCCGTCTGCACGCAGCCGAACGCTTTGATGAGGCTGAGTTGAACCTGCGCCAAGCTGTGAACCTGCCCGCCCAGCGTTTGTTGGTGATTGCCGGGCAAGACACGGTGGGGACCGCTTATGACGACGTGATCGATTTTGTGCGTGAAACGTGGGCGCATGACGGTGAATTGCTGGGCGTGCTCAACCATGCCATTGCCGCCGTTGATGGTGCCAAGACGACGTTGCAAGCTTTGCCCGCCCTAGCCGCGTGGCAGACCGTTGCCGACGCGGAAGTTGAACGCATCTTAAGCGACGTACCCGGCTACATGGTGGGGGCAGCAGAATGAAGACCAGCACCCAGACCCCCTTGGTGGACGCACTGGTTGCCAACTGGCGCGCGCTCGACGGACTGGACTTGGTGCAAGCCGTGCTGGGGGATGGGCATTCCCTTAAGGTGGCGGTGACGTCGTCGTTCGGGGCCGAGAGTGCGGTGCTGTTGGACTTAGTCGCGCAGGTCAACCCAAACGCTCCGGTGTTGTTTGTCGACACCGGAAAACTGTTTGCCGAGACGCTCGCGTACCGCGATCACTTGGCCGGTCACTTCGGCCTAACGGATGTGCGAACACTGATCGCGCCGGAACTTTTGGTCGCGAACTCAGACCCTGTCGGCACCCTTTTTGAAAGCGACCCCGACGCGTGCTGCCATGTGCGTAAGGTGATGCCGTATGCTCAGGCGCTGGCGGATTTCGACGTGCTGATCGGCGGGCGCAAACGTCACCACGGGTCTTTACGTTCCGATATTGAGACTGCCGAACGGGCCGGGTCGCACATCAAGGTCAACCCACTGGCCCATTATTCTGTTGCAGATATAGAGGCCGTTTTTGAAGGTAAATCGCTGCCGCGTCATCCATTGGTGACTGAGGGCTATCGCTCCATCGGCTGCGCGCCGTGCACCAATACGGCGTGCGCCAGCAACGGTGCGCGCGCCGGGCGCTGGACCGGAAGCACAAAAACGGAATGCGGCATTCACTTTAATGACAGCCACGTCTTTGAAAACCTGGGAGTAACGACCTTTGAGTATTTATGAAAAAGATCACCGCACCGACACGCGTGTAGCCGAGGCCGAAGCGCGCAACATATACACCGTCGAACACCGCGTCTCGCCCGACGACCATTGGGTGCGCACCGGGCATCGCGGCGGCGTGATGTGGCTGACCGGACTTTCGGGTTCGGGCAAAAGCACCGTGGCGCTGGGCGTTGAACACGCGCTGCACGGGCTGGGCTATCAGGCATATGTTTTGGACGGCGACAACGTGCGTGCGGGCTTGAACAAAGACCTAGGCTTTAGCCCCGAAGCGCGCCACGAAAACATCCGCCGCATTGCCGAGGTGGCGGCGCTGTTTGCGCAATCGGGGACCTTGGTTCTGACCGCGTTTATTTCGCCGTACCAATCGGACAGGGACGTGGCGCGGGACATCATTGGCGAGAGCTTCCACGAGGTTCACGTTCATGCCGACTTAGATATCTGCGAAGCGCGCGATCCCAAGGGCTTGTACAAGCGCGCGCGGGCAGGGGAGATTGCAGAATTCACCGGCATCAGCGCGCCGTACGAAGCGCCGCAAACTCCAGAGCTTCTCATCGACACCGGCAAGCTGGACATCGGCCAAAGCATCCACGGAATCCTCGACCATGTGGAACGCAGCTTTACCCTCAATCAAAATCTGGTGCGCGTGGCTTAATACCAAGCTGCAGAAACCTTGATCTGTTGAGACGGCTTGTCTGGATTTTTGGTTAGGCGCGGTGGGTGCGGCGATGCGGGGCATCGTAAGACCGACGTAACGACGCCAAAAGTCCAGACAAGCCGCCAACGTGGTCGCCACGACACCCCGTCGGAGGGCGTCACAAAACCTTGACGATGCCCCGCATCGCCTGCGGCTTTGTTCCTACCCGACAGGATGTCGTGGCGATCTGAACAGGTCAAGGTTTCTGCAGCTTGGTATAAGGTCTAACGCCCCTCCATAACAAAAGCCCCGCAGGAAACTGCGGGGCTTTTTGTTTGGTGGGGCGCTTAATCTTTGGCGGTGTATTTGTCGGCGATTGAGTAGCCTAAGTAGGCGAATACCAAAAACCAAAACCCTATGCCGACCGACTTATAGCTCATGGGTAGGCTGATAATAAACGTACCCAGGCTATAGAACAAAGCGCTGCCGATAAGGCCCCCGATAAATGCTCCGATGTATTGCACGGTGTACCCCTGTTTGTTTGCGAGATGCCAAGTCTTGGAAGCACACTATAAGGCTATCTGTGCAGAGCGCAATCAATCAACCAAGGCAAAAATAAGGCCCCGCAGTGGACTGCGGGGCCTTACGTTTTTGTATCTACGTGCGCGCTTAAATTTCGGGCCGATTCAGATGACGCTCGTCATCATCGGACCTTGATTAGCAGCTGTAATACATCTGGAATTCGACCGGGTGGGGCGTGTGTTCGAAGTTGTACACGTCTTCCCATTTGAGGGCCAAGTAGCCGTCAATCATGTCGTCGTCCATCACGCCGCCCTTGGTAAGGAAGGCGCGGTCGGCGTCGAGAGCTTCCAAAGCTTCACGCAGGCTACCGCAAACCGTTGGCACTTCGGCCAATTCAGCAGGCGGAAGGTCGTAGAGGTTCTTGTCCATGGCATCGCCCGGGTGGATCTTGTTCTGGATACCGTCCAGGCCAGCCATCATCATGGCGGTGAAGGCCAGGTATGGGTTGGCGGTGGGATCGGGGAAACGCACTTCGACGCGCTTGCCGTTCGGCGAAGCAACATACGGAATGCGGCAAGACGCAGAGCGGTTACGTGCCGAGTAGGCCAACAGAACCGGAGCTTCGAAACCCGGGATCAAACGCTTGTAGGAGTTGGTCGACGGGTTGGTGAAGGCGTTCAAAGCCTTGGCGTGCTTGATGATGCCGCCGATGTAGAAGAGCGCCTCTTCGGACAGGTCGGCGTAGCCGTTGCCTGCAAACATCGGCTTGCCATCTTTCCAGATCGACATGTGCGTGTGCATACCAGAACCGTTATCACCCGCGACAGGCTTCGGCATAAAGGTCGCCGTCTTACCGTAGGTATGGGCGGTCATGTGGGTGCAGTACTTGTTGATCTGAATGTCATCAGCCGCACGGACCAAGGTCGAAAAAGTCATGCCGAGTTCGTGCTGCGACGGTGCAACTTCGTGATGGTGCTTGTCCATGGACAGGCCCATTTCTTTCATCACGGTAACCATTTCGGCGCGAAGATCGTGTGCCGAGTCAACCGGGGGAACCGGGAAGTAGCCGCCCTTAACGCTAGGACGGTGACCTAAGTTGCTTTCTTCCATGATCTTGCCGGTGACGTAAGGACCTTCGTCACTGTCAAACTCGTAGGAGCAGCGGTTCATGGATACGTCAAAACGCACGTCGTCAAAGACGAAGAATTCGAGTTCCGGACCGAAGTAGGCGGTGTCGCCGATGCCGGTGGATTTCAGATAGTCTTCACCACGCTTGGCGCAAGAGCGCGGATCACGGTTGTAACCCTGGCCGGTGGATGGCTCGCGGATGTCGCAGAAAACGATCAACTGCGGTTGAGCGGAAAAGGGGTCCATTACGGCGGTGGTTGCATCGGGGATCAACGACATATCGGATTCGTTGATGGCTTTCCAGCCTTCAATGGAAGAGCCATCAAACATGATGCCGTCTTCGAACGCGTCGGCGTCGACGAATTCGGAACACATGGTTAAATGCTGCCACTTACCCTTGGGGTCGGTGAAGCGCAGGTCCACAAAATCGACGTTCTCTTCTTTGAGAAACGCGATGACGTCCGCTGGGGTTTTGCAATCCAATGTCATGATGTTGGTTCCTTGGTAGTCCTAGGTGGAGGATTGGTTGAATAAAACGGTTAAATGGCTTCAGACCCGCGTTCGCCTGTGCGCACGCGGATGGCTTCTTCTACGGGCAGGATGAATATTTTGCCGTCGCCGATACGTCCGGTGTGGGCGGCCTGTTGAATGGCTTCAACGGCGCGTTCGACCAAGGCATCGTCTAAGACCACCTCGATCTTCACCTTGGGCAGGAAGTCGACGACGTACTCGGCACCGCGATACAGTTCCGTGTGACCCTTTTGACGGCCAAAGCCCTTGGCTTCTATAACGGTGATGCCTTGCAGACCGATCTCGTGAAGGGCGTCTTTGACCTCGTCGAGCTTGAACGGCTTGATGATGGCTTCGATTTTTTTCATCTTTCTACACGTCTCCGCTACGCCGGGTGGGCCGGACCATATTAAATCCAGCATATGTGCTTCCTGTCTATTTAGCACACGTCGTGCCAACTTGCGCTGTGGATAACTTGGCCGCGCTATACAAGGGTTTCCCAGCAAACTCCCACGGGATAGCACGACCGACGGGGGTGTGCGAGTGCCTATATTTTATGCATGTGCTGATTTTGCGTGCAGCCCGCCGTCATGCCGCCGGGGGCATCGAAAATAGGGGAACAAAACAGGCTGGGTAGCCGCACGGGGTGCTTGACGGGGGCAAGCGATCCGTCTAGTAAGAGGCGGCTTTCGGGGCGCGGCCCCGGTGGTGAATGATACTGTGGTGGCTGTAGCTCAGTTGGTTAGAGCGCTTGGTTGTGATCCAAGAGGCCGAGGGTTCAAATCCCTTCAGCCACCCCATTCCCACTTCTGGCATCGCACTCTTAAGGCCGCCGCCTGCGTCATTCGTGACCTCCCCCAGGCTGAACAATGAATTTGCTCTTTTAGGGAAGGAAAACACCGTGTCGAAGAAACATCCTATTATCGCCGTGACCGGATCATCGGGCGCTGGCACCAGCACGGTCAAAGAAGCTTTCGAGCACATGTTTCGCCGCGAAGGCCTGACTCCCGCCGTGATCGAGGGCGATAGCTTTCACCGCTATGACCGCGCCGAAATGAAGGCCAAAGTTGCTGATGAAGAAGCCAAGGGCAACCGCGACTTCAGCCATTTCGGTGCCAGGGCCAACGAATTCGCCAAATTGGCCGAATTGTTCGAAACATATGGTAAGACCGGCAGCGGCAAGCGTCGTTTGTACCTGCACTCCGATGAAGAGGCTGAGCCCTATGATGGCTTGAAGCCCGGTGAATTCACCCCGTGGGAAGATATCCCGGCTGGCTCCGATCTGCTGTTTTATGAAGGCCTGCATGGCTGCGTGAAAACCGATGGTATCGACATGGTGTCCCATGCTGATCTGAAAATCGGTGTGGTTCCGGTGATTAACCTGGAATGGATTCAGAAAATTCACCGTGACACCAAGCAGCGCGGCTATTCGGAAGAGGCCGTGATGGAAACCATCTTGCGCCGCATGGACGATTACGTGCACTACATCGTGCCGCAGTTCAAATATACCGACATCAACTTCCAGCGCGTGGCCACGGTCGACACGTCCGATCCAATCATCGCCCGTGACATTCCAACGCCGGACGAAAGCATGGTGGTTATCCGCTTCCGCAAGCCCGACAACATTCCGGGCGGCGTCGATTTTCCCCGCTTGTTGCAGATGATTCCGCACTCGTTCATGTCGCGCCGCAACACCATTGTGGTGCCGGGCGGTAAGATGGGGTTCGCGATGGAACTGATCTTCACGCCGATCCTGAAATCCATGTTGGCTGAACGCGGCTAAGCACACAGACCTTAAAATTAAAGCCGTGGGGCTGAGGCTCCACGGCTTTTTTTATGTCTAGCTGTATGTGTCATTGGGGCTGATGGGGCCAAACGTCTTTTCATGAAGGTCAAAGGCGTCCTCGACCGTTTTCACATCATCCCGGCGATCTGCGTGCTCGCCACCGATTCGGGTCAATTCCAACTCTAGCGCCTCAAACAAAAGAGAAGCGATCTGTTTTTTGTTCTCACCGCACGCAATTTCGTGTGCTGTCAGTATGGCGTCGCTCAGTCGTCGATTTTGCATGATGTACCCCATTATTTGCGGTTTAAACCGATCATTTCCCGGTGCCGCTAGTATCTACTTCCACCTTAGCTAAAAATAGTTAACATTGGAATTCGCTACCTAATCCATTCTTTGAACATCTTGAGGTACGACATGCCTGACGTAGAGGCCGTAAAACCAAATCGGCGAGAAAAAATCCTGGTAGCCGAGGACGATGCGACCAGCCGCAAAATGATTGAAATGGTTTTGCAGCGTATGAATATCAGTGGCGTCGTGACTGTGAATGATGGGCAGGAGGCGTGGAAGGCCATTGAGGCTTCGCCCGCCCGATACCATTTGATTATCGCTGACTGGAACATGCCCCTCATGTCGGGGATCGAATTGTTGAAGAAAATCCGCAATGAAGGCCTTCGCACGCCGTTCATCATGATCACCGGCAACAACTCGCTGGACGCCGCCATCACGGCTGCGGACACAGGGGCTACGGCCTTTCTGCCCAAACCTTACACACCGGACCAACTGGCACGCCGGGTGAGGGGCGTTCTCAGCGACTAATCCTTCAACATGGCTTGTGCCATGACGCCCAGCAGCGCGCTTTTGGTGAAGGGCTTTTCTAAAAAATTTGACGTTGTATACAGATCTTCAGGCAAGGATTCCGATTGGCCGGGGAACCCGGATATAAAGACGACCTTGGTGCTCGGCTCTTCTTCACGGATGCGTTCGACCATCTCCGGCCCGCTTAGTTCCGGCATCATGATGTCGGTAAGTACCACATCAATTTTACCTTTGTGCTGTTGCCATAGGCCCAGGGCCTCGCGTCCATCACAGGCGGTCAGCACGGTAAGGCCTGCATCACTCAGTACCGCCGTAGCAAATTTGCGCACCATTTCTTCGTCATCAACCACCATTACGGTCATGTGTTTATCCCACACAAAGGGGGTATCTGCGCCGTCCTCATGTGCTTCGCTTAAGTCTTTATTCGAGACCGGGAAGTAGAGGTTAAAGATGGTGCCGACGCCAATCTCACTTTCCACTTCGATCACACCGCCGGACTGCTCGATAAAGCCATACACCATGGAAAGCCCGAGGCCGGTGCCTATGCCGGTCTCTTTGGTGGTGAAAAACGGCTCAAACAATTGTTTTTTCGTGTCTGCGTCCATGCCGCTGCCGGTATCGCGCACGCTAACACAGGCATAGCTGAGGTCCGGCTGATCGGATGGGCGGAACGGTAATAAGAAACTATTGTCCAGTGTTCGGGTGGAAATGTAAATTTTCCCACCGCTGTCCATCGCATCTCGGGCGTTGACGACGAGGTTGGTGATCACTTGGGAAAACTGCCCGGCATCGACCTCTATCTTTGCATCATCTGTGCTGATTTCGACTTCTAACTGGATCGTGGACCCGATGAGGGTGCCGAGAAAGTTCGTCACGTCATGGATCATGTCACCTACGTTCGCGACTTCAGTCCGCGCCACTTTTTTGCGGCTAAAGGTGAGAAGTTCTTGGGTGAGGGCCGCGGCCCGGTGGGAGGCCGTAGAGATTTCCTTGAGGCTCATATCCACTAAATCTTCGTCGTTTGAAGCTTCCTGCGCCAAGCTGGCAAAGCCCATGATGCCGACCAAGATGTTGTTGAATTCATGCGCGACGCCGCCAGCTAACTTGCCCAGGGCGTCCATTTTCTGCGATTGGCGGATTTGTTCTTCGGCCTGCCTGCGGTCGGAAATATCGCGCACAATGCCAACAAAGTGTCGATGACCGCCCAACTTCATTTCACTGACGGCTAAGTCCATGGGAAATGTTTCACCATTGGCACGCAGACCCGTGACCTCGCGGCCAATGCCGATAATTTTCTTTTCGCCGGTGCGGATGTGGTTGTCCAGGTAGCCATCGTGCTCGCTGTGATACGGTTCGGGCATCAACAGCTTGATGTTTCGTCCCTTGACCTGATCCACACGGTAGCCAAAGATGGCTTCCGCAGCCGGGTTCATGGACCGGATGCTGCCGTGTGCGTTAATGGTGATGATACCGTCTACGGCGGTTTCCAAAATAGCCTGGGTGTGATGTTCAGCCTGTTCGCGATGCTGGCGTTCCTTCACCTGCTCGGTGATGTCACATAAATAGACGGAAAGCCCTTGTGGTTTTGGCACAACCTTGAGCGAAAACCACAAGTTTTTGGTCGGGAAGCGCAGTTGGCGTACTTGTACGGTATGTTGGTTTTTCAGGGCATGGTACAAGGGGAGATAGAAAAAGCTTCTAAAATCAGGGTATTCGTCCCATAACCCTTTGCCGTGCAAATCGAAATCGGCCTTGCCAAACAAGCTTTCAGCCTTGGGATTTAAGTAGCGGAAGTTCCAATCGGCATCCAGCCTGAAGAAGATATCGTTGATGCTTTCCAGTGTCGAAATTTTCTCATTTTCGCTGGCTATGAGGCTTTCGGTGCGGCTTTGGACGACGTCTTCGATTTGTGAAAAACGACGTCGATTCGAATGGGTCAGAAACAATATCCCCGCCGTCAGTATGAGGCCCAGACCCAGCATATATTCAGCCAGCCAGTGATAATGGCGCTGATAAAATGTCGATACCGGCGTAAACGCCAACGACCATTCGACGGATTGAACGCTTAGGGGCACCGTTCTTTCGACCGACAGACGCTTCATATATGCTGCCAGCAGCTTTGAGGCTTCGCCCGTGGACCGGGACAAGTGTGTGTAAAGGAGAGCTGCCCCCGTTCCGGGTTGCACGTCGATTAAATCGATATCAATGCCGCCCGCTATGGTGCTCGCGATGCTTTGTTCAAAGCTAAGGGCCACGTCGAAGACTAAGATTAAAAATCCCCGAAGGTGCTGTGCGCGCTCGTTCGGGGTGATGGATATGTCTCTGCTCATGCGGTCATAGACCGGCTGGATGATGAGGGAAAGATGAGTGTTGTCATCAAACAGATCGGCTAAGCCGTGAAAGTTTCCAATGTTGGCTATGATGCTCGGCTCACCGCTTTTTGCCAGGGCGCTAAATATATCGCCGCTGGCTGGATCGGTGGACAAATCAACTCCAATACTTGGCCGCCCGGCAGGCATGGGCTCGATATAGGTGATCGGGAGCAGGCCCTGCAAGATGGACGGTGCGGGTGCCTCTTCAAGGTTCGTCCGTAAATCGGGGAGCGCTTTGGGGAGCCAAAGGAAAGATTTGATGGCGGAGTTTTTTTCCAAAACCGGGCCGACGAATGCTGAAAATTCGGACCTGTCGACGACATCGGAGCCACCGAAAAACCGCTGCAAGGCATCGATCTGGTTGAAATATGAACGGATTTTATCCTGAAATAGGGCGCGGTAGGTGAAGGCAGTTCGGTCCAACTCCGCGCCGATGCGTTCATGCTGCCATTTATGTACCCCGCTATACAGGCCAAACGTCACCGTCACACACAGGAAGGCCGTGATCAGCAACGTCCAGAGGGGGGTGGGCCGTGAAGTGTTCTGAATGTCTGAACTGTATGAGCTGTCGGCCATGATGGTTGTGCTTTATGAAAGCCGCAATTTAGCGGCTCTTAAACCACCTCCACAGGTAGCTAAGGCCCCAGATGGGCAAGACCAGCATGGCGCCCATCAGCACGTAGGGGCCAATGTTTTGGCCGAATTCCCACAGCCATTCAAACACCGCGCGACCCGTTTCGCCGGCCCACGCATAGACCCCTTCGGGCGTCGCGTTAAACAGCGACAACACCAATCCGATGACCAGACACCAGATGACAAGCTTGAGAATGGGAACGCGGGGGGCGGTGGCCATGATTATTCGCCTAGCGCTTTTTTGATTTTCTGGTCTGTTTTATACTGGCTGAGCGAATACACCGACCAGATGGCCGCAGGTATCCAACCGACGAGGGTTAATTGTAAAATCAGGCAAATGATCCCGGAAATGGGGCGACCGATGGTGAAAAACTGTAGCCAGGGTAACAAGATGGCGAGAAGGAGGCGCATGATATAATCCCGTTTCGTTTGTAATCAGGTCGTTTAAAATTCAGGTTTCGTTCGTTCGGCGGCGGAAAGGCGGTCGCGTTTGGCCTTTAACCAGCGCGGGAACATAACACCGTTCTGCGGCGCTTGGTCAACCACGTATTCAAAACCGCTTTGATAGAAATAGGGTTTGAAATAGCCGGGCAGGCGGAACACTTCGGACCCGTCCGCACCGATGAAAAGGGTGGTGGGGGAAAAGTTGACCATGCGCTTTTCGGAAAACTTAACCTCGCTCAATTCCTCGCCATCAAAATCAGTGACCAGGTTGTCGCCGTACATGTTGATTTGAATAAAGACGAAGTGCCGGGTGAGGTAGTCGACCAGGGCAGGATCTTGGAAGTTTACCTCATGCAGGCGCTTGCACGACCCGCACCCGGGTTGTTCGAAAATCACCACCAAACCTTTGCCTTCAGCCTGGGCCTCGGCCAAGTCTTCGCCTAAGTCCAAGAAGGTCATGGACTTCATCCAGCTTTCGGTATGAATACCGTCGGCGCGCAGTTCCAACGCTTGGGCCGTGGCGGCACCAAAAATCAAGAGGATGGCGGCGAGCGTTGCGGTGCGAAGACGTAAAAATGGGGGGCGCAGCATGTTGTAATCCTTCTCATTTAAGTGATCAAAGGTTCGGTTATCCGGCCCTTGAATGCAAGGTTTTTCACGCCAAAACAGTCAAAAAGGGGGCGGACCCAAAATGAGTCCGCCCCCCGTTTTGTGCGGTCAAAAATGCGATAACGTGGCTTTAAGCGTTCCAGGTGTCTTTGACGATGTTTTCGTACCAACCGGGTGCATAGTTTGCTTCCATTTTGCGCGTGCTTGCGGGCAAGTTTGCGGCGGAAACGCCTCCTGAGATGCTGACGTATTTTTCCTCGGTGGCTTGCCAGACTGCTGACACGTGGATGCCGTAGTCAGGGCTGACCAGGGACCAGCAGGTGTTTGACGTCATCGGGGCGTCAACGGTGGCCGCTCCGTTCAACATCTCCACCACGGCCCAGGCACAAGCCTTGGCCTCACTGTTGGCTGCGTTGCCTGACTTGGGCATGCCGGTGACGATGGCGGCGTCGCCGATCACATGGACCCCTGGCATGATGGTCGATTCAAACGTAATCAAGCTTACTGGACACCAGCCCTTGGCATCGGTAAGGCCGGACGCATGCGCCAGCTTACCTGCGGTTTGGTTGGGAATGAAGTTGATCACATCACCCTTATAGTCGTCGAATTCGCCATTCACGGTCATGGTGGCCGCGTTAATGCCTTCGACCTTACCGCCTTTCGATGCAGGCACCCATTCGATCATGTCGCCATAGACCTTGCCCCACCCTTCGGTGAAGGCGCCTTGTTTGGAGAACTTGTCTTTGCGATCCAAAATCAGCACCTTGGATTTGGGCTTATTGGTCTTTAAGTAGTGGGCGATCATGGAAGCCCGCTCATACGGCCCAGGAGGGCAGCGGAACGGATTTTCCGGCGGAGCGATAATAACCACGCCGCCATCGTCCATGGATTCCAGTTGAGCCTTCAACAGCTTGGTCTGATCACCGGCTTTCCACGCATGGGGGATTTTGGCGCTGGTGGCTTCGGTATAGCCGGGAACGTTCCACTTAAAATCAATGCCTGGGGACACGATCAAGCGGTCATAGTTCAGCACCGTGCCGCCCGCCAAGGTGACCGACTTGGTGTTGGCATCAATGCCGGACACCGTGTCATGCATCACGTTGATGCCTTCCATCACCAGCCCGTCATAGGTGTGGGTGATGTATTGAAAGTCCACCAAACCGCCCAAATAGGGGTTGGAGAACGGACATGTGGTATATGAGGTCTTCGGCTCGATCAACGTGACGTTGACACCTGGGCCGAATTTTTTGACGTAGCGGGCGGCCGTGGCACCGCCGAAGCCGCCGCCGATAACGACGACGTTGGGACCGCTGGTGCAGCCGACGATGGAAAAGGCGCTGACGGCAGCGCCGGCAGCGACGGACGCTTTCAGAAACTGACGGCGCGTTTTAGTGATGGTCATGATAAATGTCCTCCCCTCTTATTTCGCGCCGAGTTGGCCGGCGATGAGATCGATTTGGGCGTCGGAGTAGCCCGCGGCGATCTTCTTCATGATGGTGGCAGGGCGTTTGCCATCGCGAAATTCGGCCAAACGCTGACTGATGGCTTTGGCGCTTAGCGCGTTGATGGACGGGATATGCCCTAGGCTTTCTCCACCCTGGCCGTGGCAAACAGCGCAGGCGCTCGCCAGCAATTCTGCATTCATGTTTTCAGCCGACGCCGTTCCCGGTGCGGAGGCTAAGACTGCGGCGGCAAAAATGCCGGTCACAAGACCTTTTCCAGTACTCATTCTATGTGCTCCCCTAGATGTTTTTTCACATTGAAAGGATCAATGTGCCTCTTTGGGGATAGCACGCTCCGATAGCCGTAAAAATATCTATGATTTGTGTCGAAACCCCCCATGCCCCACTGTTGATTATGTCCATGATTTACTTGTTCCACTGTAAATAGTGTCCAAGTGATGCTTGCTCCACCCCCTAATGTGTGGATGATATATTATAAAATACAAATATAACTGTACAATACCACCCGACCATAGGCACTCCTGCGGGGGACCGGGTGGGGGTGCTCTGCAAATGTACGAGACGTTCCGTATGGTGGAAGTTTTTCACCGGACCACTGTTTCATTCGGAACAAAATGTGCCAATTTTTATAAATTAATTTCATGTAATTCATACCGTTACGCATTAATCGCAAAGGGGCGCTTTACAAATTGCAAAAACGGCTGGTAAATATATCAAAACACCTACCCTTTCGGGCGTGCCCCGAAGGCGGAAAAGTACACAGGCGAGTAAACTGGAAAGTACGGTGGGCGGACTTAAGAGGGCGTACAGTGAATTCCATGAAGACAAGAAATTTGAATGTGAGCGGCGCCGCCGCGTCGGACGGCCCCGCTAAGGAGCCGATCGAGGTCGTGGTGGCGGATAAGTCGCCCCTGGTCCTCGGCGCGCTGGTGAGCCTTTTCGACAAAGATGACCGCTTTACCCTGGTGGCCACGGCGGCCGACGGGGAACGCTTCTTGGAAGCTGTGGACCGCCTAAGCTTCCACGTGGGCATTATAGGCTGGAATATGCCGTACCTGAACGGTCAGGGTGTGTTGCAGGCGCTCCAAAAACGCGAAGGCCCACAGCCACGCCTGATCGTTTTCACCGGTAACGGAGCGCCGGATATTCCCCGTCAAGTGATGCGCTTTGGCGGGGCGGGGTTCTGTTCCAAGACCGATCAGCCCGCCCAGGTTTTGGATACGGTTCTGGCCGTGGCCGAGGGACGTATGGTGTTTCCGTTTATGGACCTGTCACGGTCCGGTTCGGATCCTTTTGCGGGCCTCACCGCACGTGAACAGGAACTGTTGGCGTCCCTATCGCGGGGGCTCACCAATCAGCAGATTGCGGGCGACCACACCATTTCCCTCAATACCGTCAAGTTTCACCTCAAAAACTTATACGGAAAGTTGGATGTCAAAAACCGCGCCCAAGCCGTGGCATGCTACCTCAATGCCAGCGGCAATGCTTAAACTTCAAATAAATCAATATATTAAGGTGGACTGTATAGGCCTGTGCCGCGCACCTATCATTCCGGGTGGGGGCGTTCCCACCCGAAAGAAACGGCATGGCCCCCCGCCCGGGTGTTTGCTAAGCACAGGCACCGGGGTTTTATAGCCCCGGTCGAAAATCATATGTGCTGTGTGAATTTTTGCCGCTAATCCTCATGGGGGGGAGCAGGACCTAGAATGCCGTTTAAACGCATCACGCGACCGATCATTCTTGGCATCGTCGGGGACAGTGCGTCCGGCAAGAGCACCATCGCGCAAGGCATTCGCGAAATTCTCGGTCCGGACAAGGTGGTGAGCATCTGCACCGATGATTATCACAAGTTAAACCGCCAGCAGCGCGCCGATCAGCACATCTCGGCGTTGAACCCTGAGGCCAACCACTTAGGCATCGCCGAACAGCACATTAAGCTCTTGCGTGATGGCCAGGCGATCCTCAAGCCCATTTATGACCACGTGAACGGCGTGTGCGGGGCGAGTGAATACGTTGAGCCGCGCGAGTACGTCATTGTTGAGGGATTGTTGGGCTACGGCACGCGTGGCATGCGCGATTGTTACGACGTGAAGGTCTACCTGGAACCCGACGAAGATCTGCGGGTGAAATGGAAATTGCAACGCGACACCCAAGTACGCGGCTATTCGAAGGACCGCGTGCTGGAAATTCTGAACCGCCGTCAGGGAGATTTGGAAAAGTTTATTCAACCCCAGCGCACTTTCGCGGATATGGTGGTATCGTTCTACCCGCCGGGCGATAACAATGCGGAGACGGGGGCCCATTTGAACGTGCGCCACACCTTGCGCCCGACTTTGCCCCACCCGGATTTAACACCGGTGTTGGACGCCGCGAAGAAAGGGTTTCGTTTGGAATTGGCACGCGATATTGACGGCAAACCCGTTGACGTGCTGGATATCCACGGCGACATTACGGATCAGAGGGCCAAGGGGGTCGAGGACCTCTTGTGGAACCTGATTCCAGAGGCTCAGCACCTGCGTGAAAACGTAGGCCAGTTTAGGGACGAAAAAAATCATACGGCGTTGAGCCACCCGCTCGCGCTGTCGGAGTTGTTAATCACATATCACATGGTCAAGGCAGCCCTTGGCCACCACGCAATTTAAACCGATAAAAATGCTCAAACCGGGAGGAGTTCTACCCATGACCGCAACCCATCACGAAATGGCAAATGCCATCCGCTTTCTCGCCGTTGACGCGGTGCAGGCAGCCAATTCCGGCCACCCTGGCATGCCTATGGGCATGGCCGACGTCGCCACGGTGCTTTACACCAAGTTTATGAAGTACGACCCGAAAGACACCAAATGGGCAGATCGTGATCGCTTCGTTTTGTCTGCGGGCCACGGCTCAATGCTGATGTATTCGCTGTTGTATCTGTCCGGCGTTGACGACATCACCATGAACGATCTGCGCAATTTCCGCAAAATGGGTTCGAAAACCGCGGGTCACCCCGAGTACGGCCACATTGAAGGCATCGAAACCACCACCGGTCCGTTGGGCCAAGGCATCACCACCGCCGTCGGTATGGCGCTGGCTGAAAAGATGCAGGCCACCCGCTATGGCGACGACATCTCCAACCACTACACCTACACCATCGCCGGTGACGGGTGCTTGATGGAAGGTATTTCTCAAGAAGCCATTTCCATGGCCGGCCACTTGAAGCTGAGCAAGCTGATCGTGATGTGGGATGACAACGAAATCTGCATCGATGGCAACACCAACCTGACCTTGAGCGACGACCAGTGCGCGCGCTTCGAAGCCTCGCAGTGGGATACCCAACAGATCGACGGCCACGACCCGGCCGCTATCGAAGCTGCTATCGCCAAGGCCAAAAAATCCGACAAGCCCTCGCTGATCGCGTGCAAGACCACCATCGGTTACGGCGCGCCAACCAAGGCTGGCACCCATGACGTTCATGGTGCCGCGTTGGGCGACGAAGAAATCAAGGGCATGCGCGAAGGCCTCGGCTGGCACTCGCCACCGTTCGAAATTCCCGACAACGTGTTGGAAGCTTGGCGCTCCGCCATGGCGAAGAACTCCGTTGCTCGTGAAGCTTGGCAGGGTCGTCTGGACGCTTTGGACGCGGCAACGAAAGCCGAGTTCGTGCGCACCGACGCTGGTACCTTGCCCGTCGGTTGGGAAGACAAGCTGAACGCGTTTAAGAAAGCCACCGCCGAAGACCATCCCAAGCTGGCCACGCGTCAGGCTTCGGGCAAGGTGTTGGAAGTCTTGACTGCCGCTATTCCGGAAATGATCGGCGGCTCTGCGGATCTGACCGGGTCTGTGAACACCAAGACGCCGTCCACGCCGTCTCTTTTGAACACCGACTTCAGCGGTCGTTACATTCACTATGGTGTGCGTGAGCATGCCATGAGTGCGGTGATGAACGGCCTGTGCTTGCACGGCGGCTTCATTCCTTACGCCGGTACCTTTGCCATGTTCGCCAACTACATGATGGGCGGCATTCGGCTGTCGGCTTTGATGGAAAAGCGTGTGATCTATGTTTTGACCCACGATTCCATCGGCCTGGGCGAAGATGGTCCGACCCATCAGCCGGTCGAAACCCTGGCGATGCTGCGTTCCATGCCGAACTTCAACACCATGCGTCCGTGCGACGTTGTTGAAACGGCGGAATGCTGGGCCATTGCGTTGAAATCTGAAAAGACGCCAACCGGCATGATGCTCACCCGTCAGGGCTTGGCACCCCAGCGCACCACCCACACCGACGAAAACCTGTGCGCCAAGGGTGCATACGTTTTAGCCGACTCAGATGGCGAGCGTAAGGTGACCTTGCTGGCCACCGGTTCCGAGGTTGAAATCGCCGTTGCTGCACGCGATATGTTGCAGGCTGACGGTATTCCAACCGCGGTGGTGTCCATGCCGTGCTGGGAACTGTTCGACGCTCAAGACGATGCTTATCGCGCTTCGGTCTTGGGTGAAGGCACCGTCAAGGTTGGTATCGAAGCTGCGATGCGCTTTGGCTGGGACAAGTACATCGGGCCTGAAGGCGGCTTTGTCGGCATGACCGGATTCGGCGCCTCGGCACCGGCACCGGATCTGTACAAGCACTTCGGTATCACCGCAGACAACGTGGTTGCAGAAGCAAAAGCGCGCCTGTAACCGTTAAACAACGAAACTTTAAAAGGGAGTTAGAGAATTATGGCCCTCGTATCAATGCGCCAGCTTCTCGATCACGCAGCGGAAAACGGTTACGGCCTGCCCGCGTTCAACGTGAACAACATGGAACAGGTTAAAGCGATCATGATCGCGGCCGACGAAACCGACAGCCCGGTCATCTTGCAGGGTTCTGCGGGTGCGCGTGGCTATGCCGGTGAAACATTCCTGCGCCACCTGATCGCGGCGGCTATAGAAGCGTACCCGCACATTCCGGTCTGCATGCACCAAGATCACGGCGCATCGCCTGACGTGTGTCAGCGTTCCATCCAGTCGGGCTTTAGCTCGGTGATGATGGACGGTTCCTTGGAATCCGACGGCAAGACTCCGGCGTCTTACGAATATAACGTTGCCACCACCCGTCAGGTGGTCGACATGGCTCACGCGTGCGGCGTGTCGGTTGAAGGCGAACTGGGCTGCTTAGGTTCGCTGGAAACCGGTGAAGCGGGTGAAGAAGACGGCCAAGGCGCCGAAGGCAAGCTGGACATGGACCAGATGCTGACCGACCCGGATGAAGCTGCGGACTTCGTGAAGAAGACCAACGTGGACGCCCTGGCGATTGCCATCGGCACCAGCCACGGTGCGTACAAGTTTACTCAGGAACCCACCGGCAAGGTTTTGCGCATTGACCGCGTCAAGGAAATCCATGCCCGTATTCCTTCCGTTCACTTGGTCATGCATGGTTCCAGCTCGGTCCCTCAGGACTGGCTGAAAATCATCAACGACTTTGGTGGTGACATGGCACAGACCTATGGTGTGCCGACGTCCGAAACCGTCGAAGGCATCAAGTCCGGTGTGCGCAAGGTCAACATCGACACCGATCTGCGCATGGCGTCCACGGGATCCGTGCGTCGTCACTTGGCTGAAAACCCCTCGAACTTCGATCCACGCAAGTTCCTGGCCGAAGCCACCAAGGGCATGACCGCCATTTGTAAGAACCGCTACGAAGAATTCGGTTCCGCAGGCAACGCTTCAAAAATCACGCCGTTGTCGCTCGAAATCATGTTCGAGAAGTACGCCAAGGGCGAGCTGGACGCGAAGGTCAACTAAGACCAACGCCAGCTATATAAACGAAAAGGGCGGCTCATTGAGCCGCCCTTTTTGTATCTCAATATCGCACAGCCCTTGGAAGCTGATAGATAATCACGTAACTTGATCTATCTTAAGCTTTAGAAACATATTCTGGGGAGTGGCAAGATGGGTGTTATGGGTATTTGGCAATGGTTGATTATCTTAATTGCTATCTTTTTGATGCCGTATATCGCTGTGAAAAGGAATAGCCACAAACCAGGCATAAAACGCATGGCATTGTTGGGGCGGTTTGCGGGCATTTTCATCACAATGGCCTTGTTGATTTTAATCGCGGAGGAGATTACTTCGCTGGCACTTTTCACTCTTCCGGTGCAAGTGTGTCTGGGTTACCTGCTTTATGCCTTCATGGTACAGCGGCTTACCGATGCGGGCTGGAGTCCGTGGCTGGTGTTCGTTGGTGCCATTCCTATGATTGGATTTTTGTTTTCTTTGGTGCTGTTTATCGTGCCGTCGAAGGACGCTGACCTTGAAACCGACCCGCGGCTTGCTGATGCCAAAGACGAACCGTAGGATGTTGAGGCCGCTGAGCCCGTGGAAATCACCTAATCGTGCTCGCAATCAAAACGAAAAGGGCGGTCCTCACGGACCGCCCTTTTCTTGTGCCTTGGATTTAAGTGCGGTGCGAAAATTCCAAATCGAGCAGGTGCTTTTTGCAGGTGACACCACCGCCGTACCCGCCCAACTGGCCGTCCATGTTTATGACCCGGTGACAGGGAACAATGATCGCGAGTTGGTTTGTGCCGTTTGCCCTGCCGACGGCGCGGGCCGCATTCGGATTGCCGACGGCGTTGGCTAGGTCTGAATAGGAACATGTCGTCCCGTATGGGATTGCACATAGGGCTTGCCACACGGATTTTTGAAACGCGGAGCCCAGGAAGCAAATCGGTGTTTTGAATGTCTGCAGGCTTCCCGCAAAATAGCCTGCAAGCTCACGTTCGATCGAGCGTGTGATGTCCGTTCGGCCCGGAATGATGGCCGCGTTTTGTTTCAAACGCAGACGCTCGATTTCGCGCTCCAGCCCCCGGCGATTTACAAATTCAAGAAGGTGCAGGGCGTCGTCGTTCGCGATGGCGATCATCGCGCCGAGCGGGGTATCAATCCATTCCGCTTTCAGAACGCCGTGAATACCAGCGCTGGGGGGCGCGCCCATGATCCGGGAAAAGGCATCGCGAAAACCGCTGTCCGATTCATAGCCGACATTAATTTGCGCTTCGATAACGGAACTGCCCGCGCGAATTTGTTTGAGCGCAAGCCCCATGCGCCGCGCCCGCGCGAATGCGACAAAGGTCATGCCAAAGCGTTTCTTGAAGTGTCTGCGCACCGTTGACGCGTCAACCGAGAGGGCGCGAAAGTCGGCATCTTTCCACCGTTTTTCCGGTTCCGCTTCCACGGCGGCGACAAAGGTGTCGATCAACTCGGAGCGATTGCCTGGATAAGCCAACGGGTGGCATCGTTTGCAGGGGCGGTACCCGGCCAAAAGTGCGCCTTGTGGCGTTTCAAAATACTCACAATTTTCGGCCTTGGGCTTGCGGGCGGGGCAGGTGGGGCGGCAGAAAATTCCGGTGGTTTTAATGGCCGCATAGAACACCCCTTCATACCGGGGATCCTTATCAACGAGTGCTTGATAAAAATTCTGTTGCTCATGTTCTGAAAACATCGCGATATTCCATACAGGGCTTGTGATTAAGGGTAGAGCATAGCGGAAACCGCACGTTTGATTCTTAAATCTATTTGCGCCCCCCTCTGTGAATGAAGAGGCAGTATAATTCAGGGGAAATCATGCTTCCGCCGAAAATCGGGCATCGTTTTTTTATTTTTTAAATGAGCATGGAAGGGCGGCTCATTGAGCAGCCTTTTGAGCAGCCTTTTTTGTATGTTAAGCACTCAGCGGCCGCATCGGAACGCTTAGCGCCGTCATCGTGTGGACTTGGTGGCCGGGGTGCCGATGTGGCGGATGAGCTGTTCGTAGTCTTTCCACCGTTCCCCTGCACCGGCTTGATGAAAGACGATCAGGCCGTTCGCATCAAGGATATAGGTGGTCGGGTAGGCCGACACCAGACGGCGATCGCTGAGCTCGGTGCCATCCGCAAGACGGAAGCTTTTCTGCGCCCGCCCTTGATGGCCGGAATCGTAAAGCGGCATGGTAAAGCCGCGTTTTTGTGCCCAGCGCCGTGACTTGGCAATGGATTCCCGCCCTTGGACCAAAACAAAGGCGACGCGGCCATCGCCCGCAACAGAGTCGTGAAGCTTTTGCAGGTCGACAAATTCGGTTTGGCACGGCGGGCACCAGCTTCCCCAGAAATGTAAGAAAACAGGCTTGCCCTTAAGCTCGGCCAGCGTGATCGCGCGACCATCCGGTGCGGTCAGGGCTAAGTCGGGGAAACGATCCCCGCGTCCCGTGCCCAGGGGGGCCTTGGCCGCCTGATCCGTGCTGACATGTAAATCCCACGATTCCGCCCATGCCGCCTCGTCAAACACCACCTGATCATCGCTGGCGTACAGTTGGCAGGGCTGCTGCGTGTTCTGGCGACACGCGCTCAAGGCTTCGGCTTCGGCGGCTTCGACCGAGCCTTTGTCCGAGACCCAAGCCCAGGCCCCACCCGGTGCGATGACGAAGGCTTTGTGGTCCGGCGCGGCGCTAAAATCTAAGTAGCCCGCGTGTCCGGTTGCGCCGACCTGCGGGATCCGTGTGCCATCCCCAAGGTCAGCCGCGCCGACGGGTGCCGTGAGGGAGAGTGACACGCCGCTCAGAACGGCTATAGCAAGTAGGGGGAGCTTGTTCGTCATTTCAGTTCCTTATGCCTCCGTCTGAATACCTGACTAATTTAGTTGGTAAAAGCATAAATAAATCAATGTATTAGTTGATCGTATTAGAAATTTCTAATATTATGGTGCGGTACCTTATAGGGAGCAAGGCTATGCTAAAGATTGTATCAGGGTTTGTCGCCGGAATCGTTGTTGTGGCCATTCTGGCGTGGCAATTCGCAGGCGGCTTAATGGTCAAGGAATATCCCAGCCCGTACGGCTTGGAAGAAACCGTAGCGCGAATCCAACACAATATTAAAGACGCGGGCTGGGCCTTATCGGGGCTGCGCAGTCCGTCCAACACCATCAAAAAATTGGGCGCTACGGTTCCCAATGTGTTGTTGATCGAAGCCTGCAATGCAGATTATTCGAAACCGATGATCCAGGACCGCGATACGCGCATCCTCTCCATTCTGATGCCCTGCACGATCACGGTGTACGAAGGCGGTGACGGCAAAGTTTACATCGGCCTGATGAATAGCGCCCTGATGGGGCAGTTGTTTGGTCGCATGGTGGCCGGCGTGATGGGTAAGGTTGCTGTAGATCAGCAGAAATTTATCACCTTCGACCCGAACAAACCGGCCCCAGAAATCATTCGTCCCGCCGCTAAAACAGGTGGTTCCGGATCGGGTGGCGTCCAAGACTTAGGCGGCTGCTGAGCAGCCCAGTGCCGACCCGGCAAGACTTATAAGCGAAGGGGATTGAGATGATTTGGTTTAACACAACAGCCCGCCCAGTTGCGGCCCGACGGGCGGCCCGCGCCGTCACCGGCGCCGTGATTGCTCTGGGGCTGATCGCAGTTTCAGGTGCGGCCACGCAGGCTGCTAACGACGCGCCGAGTACGCCCGAGGTCAGCATGTCGACCGCCGACCACTCTAAATTCAAAGAGCTCGACGGGCCGTTCGCCACCGGGCCAGAGGTCACCAAGGCGTGCTTGATTTGTCATACAGAAGCATCCAAGCAAATCCACAAGACTAAGCACTGGAACTGGGACGTGGTCAATCCGTCCACCGGTCGCCAGTTGGGTAAGAAGAACATTATCAACAATTTCTGCGGCTCGGTCGTGTCCAACGAAGCGCGCTGCACCAGCTGCCACATCGGCTATGGCTGGGAAGATGGCAAGTTCGACTTTGCCGCCCAAGAAAATGTCGATTGCTTGGTCTGTCACGATACCACTACCAAGTACCGCAAATTCCCGGCGGGCGCGGGTCATCCAGCGTATGAACCACGTGAATGGCCGGGCGGAAGCGGCAAGTTCATCAAGCCTATTGATCTAGCTAAGGTCGCCCAAAGCGTCGGGCCCACCAGCCGTAAAAACTGCGGCGTGTGCCACTTCCTTGGTGGCGGCGGCAATGCGGTTAAGCACGGCGATCTTGATCTATCGCTGATCAATCCCGGTCCTTATCTCGACGTTCATATGAGTCCGCAAAACCTCGACGGCTCCAAAGGCCTCGACTTCGCGTGCTCTAAATGTCACGGCGGCGATAAGCACTTGGTCCAGGGGAGCCGCTACACCCCCATCGCCAAGGACATGTCGGGTATCGACATTCCGGGACGTACCGACGGAAACCGTGCGACGTGTGAATCGTGCCATAGCACGACCCCACACTTGGATACGGCCAACCCCAAGCTGAACGACCACACCGATGTGCTGGCCTGTCAGACCTGCCACATTCCAGAATTTGCCCGCGGCGGCTATGCCACCAAGATGTGGTGGGATTGGTCCACCGCCGGCAAGCTGACACCCGAAGGCAAACCGTTGAAAATTAACAATGACAAGGGCGAACAAATCTACAACGGCATGAAGGGCGACTTTGGCTGGGGTGCCAATGTGGTGCCGGAATACCGCTGGTTTGACGGCACCGTGAAATACACCTTGTTCGGCGACGAAGTCACCGGCGACGAGGTGGTGTCGATCAACAAATACGGCGGCGGTCCCGACGACCCGAACTCACGCATCTGGCCGTTCAAGGTCATGCGCGGCAAGCAGGCCTTTGACAAGGGCAATAAGACCTTGGCTGTGGTTCACACCTTTGGTGCCGACGACAGCGCGTATTGGGGCAACTACGACTGGGACAAGGCGGTGGAAGCTGGCATGAAGGCGGCGGGTGCCACCTACAGTGGCGAGTTGGGCTTTGTCGAGACCGAGATGGCTTGGCCGACCACCCATATGGTTGCGCCGAAGGAAGACGCGGTCCGCTGTGAAGAGTGCCATAGCGCCGACAGTCGCCTAAAAAACGTCCCGGGTCTTTATATCCCTGGCCGGGATCGCTTCGGAATGCTCGACACCATCGCGTGGCTGATTGCCGGGTTGTCGTTGCTCGGCGTGTTAGGCCACGGCGCGCTCCGCTACTATATGTACCGTAAGGAGAGCTGAGTTATGCAAAGGATCTATATTTTCAAGCGCTTCGAGCGGTTCTGGCACTGGACCCAAGCTCTTTTGATCATCACCATGATGATCACCGGGTTTGAAATCCACGATACCTACCGTTGGCTGGGTTATGAAATCGCCCAGGAACTCCACACCTCAGCGGCGTGGTTGCTGATCGGGCTGTGGGTGTTTGCCATCTTCTGGCACTTCACCACCGGCGAGTGGAAGCAGTACGTCCCAACCACGGACAAGCTTATCGCGATGATGCGCTACTACGTAACGGGTATCTTCACCCATGCGCCGCACCCGCATCGTCAAACCCAACTGAGCAAGCACAATCCGTTGCAGCGTCTGGCGTACCTGTTCGTCAAATTGCTGATCAATCCCCTGATTTGGATCAGCGGCCTGCTGTATATGTATTATCCTCAATGGGATGCGCTGGGATTGGGGTGGTTGAACTTAGGCGATATTGCCTTCGTCCACGTGGTGACCGCCTTTTTGATGGTGATCTTCTTTATCGTCCACGTGTACTTCGCGACCACGGGCCACACCCCGATGTCGCACATCAAGGCGATGATCACCGGCTATGAAGACGTTGACGACGACGACACCACCACCTGATCGTCGTGACGACAAAACAAAAGGCCGCCCCACCATCCGGTGGGGCGGCCTTTTTGTTTTGTGTATGCCTGCACGGTGATGGGCATTAGCCGATTTTGCTGGCCTTGACGGTGCCTTTACAGAATTTGTTTTTCCAAGTGCCTGTGCCACTGGTCTTGGAAAACGTCACGCTTGCCGTCGCACCGGTGATGCCCATTTGTCCGATCAGGCCATCAAGGTGTCCTTCGGGGCTGACGTCACCCCAGATATCGGCAATTTTTCGACCGTTTTCGCTGACCGTGCCGATAACCGTACCGTAGCGAATTTCAAAATTGGAGACAATTAACCCACACGTTTTGCTATCCGCAGGAAGCTGTGCGGACCACATCCCATCGTATGGCGATGCTGTGCCTGTTTCTGGAAACTTTGCCCCTGCGCAGGCGGTGACTAAGGATATTGAACTGATAAGACATAAAGTTTTGAGTATTGAGTTCACGATTTCCCCCCTAAGCATGAATGACAATCAAAAGTAGCTTAAATGAATGCGTACATGACCACAAGCTGCAGCGCCTTTGCAAAATGCACATAACGTGAGATGTGCATTTTTCCCCAGCCCCCGCAAACCAAGGGTTATGCGCCAATACGGGGCCATTATCCTGATGGCATGGTCTTTGCGTTGATTAGCGTGTGGTGCACACCACATAACCAGATCTAGTCCGTTACACGCTGTCGGGTGATACGATGATTTCACAAGCCAAAAATACGCTCCTACATGTCATGACGCTCGTGCTTTTTGCACTGCTTCTCATGACGTCATACCTAGCGATCCGTTGGGTCGAGCAGGCCAGTAGCCGCGCTTTGGAAAAGTCCTTAAAAACGGCCCTCGACAGTGCCCAGCAAGGGGTGCGTTTGCTGTATGTAAACCATCAAGCACCGGCCTTAGTTTGGGCCAATGATGACCGTGTACGCGCGGCGGTGAAGGGGGTGTTGCATGCGCCGCGCACCCGCGAGGGATTGTTGGCGTCACCGCAACAACAGCAACTTCGGGCGTTGTTTTCGCCATATCTGGACGTGTCCGGGTTGGGCGGTTATTTTATCATTGATCAAGACGGCCTGAGCCTAGCATCCTTGCGCGATGCAAACGTCGGCAGCGCCAATCTTTTGACCCAGCAGGCTGGCTTTTTGGACCGGGTGTGGGGCGGCCAAACCCTGATGAGTTTGCCGATGAAATCGGACGTTCCGTTGATTGATCGGCATGGGCATATGGTCGATGAACTCGCCACCATGTTCTCCTCCACACCGATACAAAACGAAGCGGGACAGACCATTGCGATCCTCGCGCTACGTATTTCTCCCGATCAAAGCTTTGGCCCCATTTTTTCGCGCGCTCGTTTTGGCGATAGCGGTGAAACGTATGCGGTAAATGGCGAAGGTGTCATGTTGAGCGAAAGCCGGTTTAATGAGAGTCTGCCAGCAATAGGATTGTTGAAAGACGCCCACCACGCCGACCTGCAGGTCGTGCTGCGGGATCCGGGTGTAAATTTAACCCAAGGCAAAACACCACCACTGGCGAGCGAAGCCCAGCCGCTGACCCGCATGGCGGCCAGCCTCACGCAGGGGCAGTCGGGATCCGATTTAAGTGGGTACCGGAATTACCGCGGTGTGCCCGTTGTCGGGGCTTGGGTGTGGGATCAGGAGTTAGGGTTTGGCATAGCGACCGAGGTCGATGCCGCAGAAGCGTTCATTGAGTTGCGCCACACCAAGATCACAATCTTAGTCGGTAGCTTTATGTTGATGCTGACAATCAGTGGGGCATGGTACCTGTTCGTCTTGATTCGCAAAGAAGGTGCCCGGAGTGCTGAATATGCGGAACTGGCTAGGGATGCTGCGGAAAAAGGTAAGGCCGAAGCCGACAGCGCCAATCAAGCAAAATCGGAATTTCTATCTTCCATGAGCCATGAACTGCGCACGCCGCTGAATGCCATTATCGGCTTTTCTCAGCTTTTGGAGATGGCCAACCCGCCGCTGACGGACAAGCAATTGGCGCAAATCGGTGATATCCGCAAGGGTGGTGACCATCTGCTGGCGCTGATCAACGATATCCTTGAACTCGCCAAGATCGAAGCCGGAAAAATTAACATTTTCGTTGAACCGGTCTCGGTGAAGGAGGTTCTCGACGAATGCCTGGATCTGATTGAACCGCAAACGGAAAAACTGGAGCTGACCTTGGAAAAACGGGGTGTGATTAACGGAACCATGGTTTTTGCTGATCAACTGCGGCTGCGCCAGTGCGTACTGAATTTCCTCTCGAACGCGGCAAAATACAATCGTCCAGGGGGCAACGTGGTCTTGGCTACGGAAGAAACGGATGCAAACTGTTTGCGCATCCTCGTTTCCGATACCGGCATCGGCATCCCAGAGAAGTATCTTTCAAAGCTGTTTGAACCCTTTAATCGGCTGGGAGCAGAAGTAACCGCCGTTGAAGGCACCGGAATTGGCCTCAGCCTGACAAAGAACCTGATTGAGGGAATGGGCGGAAGCATCGGCTTTTCGAGCATCGAAGGAGAGGGCAGTACCTTCTGGATGGACATGCCGAAGGCTTGCCAAGGGCCGGAACACGAAACGTCTGCACGTCAAAAAAACGAACCAAGTGCTGTCGTTTGAGGCCCCGGTCATTGTGCTTTACGTAGAGGATATCTGACTAAGCCAATAGATGTTCAAGCATTCCTATCTATGGTGCAATTGGCTTGGCAGCCCGTGGCGTAAGGATTTCGTCTTATCAGGTGCGTAAAGAGGGACAACAAAGCGATTGTTGCACTCTTGGGAAACGTCCATATGATGAGTTGCTAATATGAAGCTGGAAATGGCGGGATACGAACATGGCAGTGGACTTCGGTGACCTATGGTCCGGGATATTGGCCTTTTACCTGAGCCTTAACCTGGTGGCGGCGGTCGCGGGTACGGTGCCGGGGGCGTTGGTGGAACGAGGCTCTTGCGCCACCCTGGAACGCTTTCATTTCCTTATTTTTTTGATCGGCGGTACGGCGCTGCTGGGCTATCTTCATGCTGAGATAGTGCGTGCAACCCAGCCTGAGACCATATGGATCGTGGATTTGGGCAGTGCATTCGTGATCGGAGCCTATGTGGGCAACGTCATCGCCCGCAGACTCCGCAACATGGCTAAAAGCCCATTGTTAGGCCTGCTAATTTGGGTGCCGCTGGTGAATATTGCCTTCCTCGGCGCGCTGGCCCTGATTCCCACCGCGCCCAAAAAGACTCCCATGCCTGCGAGCTTGACCAAATAGCCAATCCCCCAGACACTGCGAACAATGCGGAATTTTGGGGCAATTGGTGACGTGATGAGAGATAATACGGATAAGGCCTCGCTCTACGGGGTCCTGCTCATCTTGGCTGCGGTGGCATTTCTATCGGTGATGGACGCGGCCATGAAGGTGCTGATTGACGGCGGACTTGCCGTCTTGCAGATCTTGGCTCTGCGCAGTTGGCTGGTGGTGCCGCTGATGACCATATGGGCCCTGAAAGCGGGCGGTGTCGCGGCGTTGAAAAGCGACCGGGTGAAGCTGCACCTGGTGCGCGTGATGCTGGGTACCGGTGCTCCGGTATTTTTCTTCACATCCTTGAAAACCCTGCCGTTGGCGGACGCCACGACGATCTTTTTTGGCAGCACCTTTATCATGACGGCGTTGTCGGTGGTGGTGCTGAAAGAGCACGTCGGCCCACACCGCTGGACCGCAGTTTTGCTGGGCTTCGTGGGCGTACTGGTCGCCATGCAGCCCAGCGGCGAGGCCTTGGATGTCGGCGTGCTGTATGCCCTGGGGTCAAGCGTGTCGTATGCGCTGTTTGCCTTGACGACGCGCAAGTTGGGTACGAGCGAGGGCGCGCTGAAACAGGTGTTGTACTTCCACGTGTGGCTGGGCGTATTGGGTGCGGCTTCTCTGCCGTTTACCTATCGCCCTTTTACGGGCGAAGAGGTGGGGATTGTCGCTGGCGTCGGCGCGCTGGTCGTGGTTGGTCATTTGTGTATGACGCGCGCGTTCACTATTGCCCCGGTGGGCTTGGTGGCGCCGTTTGAATATTCCGCCCTCATATGGGCGGGGGGCTTGGGGTTTTTGGTGTGGGGAGACGTGCCAGGGTCGGCGTTGATCTTGGGCGCTGCGATAATCGTGGCTTCGGGACTGTATTTGATGTACCGCGAGAGGCAAGCTGCCGGGCGCGCCAGACCCGCAGCCTTAGCGGCAGCGGCGGCAGCCCCTGTGGCCCTGATTACGCCCCGAGCGGCGCAAGACGCGTCAACCGATGATACGGCGCAAGACGCGATCACAAACGAAGCGGATTAGCGCGGGGCAGGGGCCGGACGAACCACGCAGACAAAAAATGGCGGACCAGTTACGGTCCGCCATTTTTGTCGCTCAGTTGAGCAAGAGGCTATTTCTTGCTGGTCTTTGCATAGGCCTTCAACATGCGTTTCATCGCCGCTTGATGATCCGCATTGTTGAGCCAGCCATCCGTTGAGACCTTGTCCCAGAACTTAGGATCAGACTGTTCTTCATGGCAGCCGATGCACAGCCCCGTGCGTTCCATGCGTTCGCGCATGTCTTGGGGCAGCGGCTCGGTTAGACGAGTCCTAGCTGACCTCAAGTGAGCAAGCGGCGTTCGGCGTGGTCACGCCGCCCAACACGTCCCAGCCGTCGTCCCATGCCCCTAAGTGTGAATCGCTATTGAGGTGGCCGCGCTCGCCCGTATTGACGAAGTCGGCTCCCCATGCGGTGGCGAACAGTTGGGCGCGGCCAAGGCCGCAGTAGGGATCGTTACTGCTGGCTACTAAGGTGGCGGGGAAGGGGAGTACTCCCAACGGAATGGGGGCGAAGCACGCCGTTTCGGCAGGGGTGTGATCGCGGGAATCCACGTCGGCGGGGGCCACCAACAGCGCCCCCTTGACCGGGGCGCTATTCATCCGCAATGCCCAGTGCACCGCCAAGAGGCAACCGAGGCTGTGCGCGGCCAGGATCGGCGGCGTGTCGCAGGCTTTGATGGCGTTGTCCAGGGCGGATAGCCATGCGCCTTTGTCGGGGAGGTTCCAATCGATCCCAAGCACGCAGCGGCAGTTCGGACGATCCGCCTCCCAAAAACTTTGCCAATGTGCGGCGTCACTGCCACCCAGACCAGGTATGGTGAGTACGATGTCCATGTGAGCGAATTCCCCCGTTGCCTTAAATCCAGGTCACATTGTCAATCATAACGTGTCGGCAATCAATGCCTGAATGCATAATCTAGTATGATTCAGTCCTTTTTCTTGCTGGGGGCGGGGGGGATGGGCCTGCCGTCGAGGCCGGTGATCAGCGAGGTCGCTTTGGCCGGCTCATAGGCGCGCATGCCATCACGATCAAACAAGGGAGGATGCTCGGGCGGTTGTGTCGGCGCGGACACGGGCGCAGGCGCGGGAGGTGCTTTGCGCGCTGCTGCCGGTTCTTTTCTGAGGATGGTCGATGCTTCTTCCAGCAAAAAGTTCTTGAACGCCTGGGCAATGGGCGACAGGCGTTTACCCTTTCTGTGCATCACGTACCACTGGCGCATGATGGGGAAATGTAAGACGTCCGGGACGATCAGGTGGCCCAGTTGCAGCTCATTTTGCACCGCATCGCGGCTCATAATCCCGAGGCCTAAACCCGCTTGAACGCTTTGTTTGATAGCCTCGTCGCTGGAAACCTCCATGCCGGTGGACATGGTGATGCCGTGTTGTTTGAAAAACATCTCCATCGCCTTGCGCGTGCCCGAGCCTTTTTCACGCACCAAGAACATCTCCTCTTCCAGGCGTTTGAGCTGAATCGAGCGTTCCCGCCCGAACACATGGTCGGCGGGGGCGATCAACACCAGCGGGTTTTCCATGAACACCCCAGCCTCGACGTCGATTTCTTCGGGCGGGCGGCCCATGATCACCATGTCCACGTCGTTGTTGACCAACTGACTGACCAACTGTTCTCTATTGGTCACGTCCAGTTTGACGTTCACGCCGGGGTAGCGTTCGTAAAAAATGCTCAGCAGCTTAGGTGCGAAGTAGTGTGCCGTGGTCGCCACCGATATTTTTAGGGTGCCACGCTCCAGGCCCTTTAGCCCCGCCAGGCCCGCACTCATATCGTCCACCTGTTGCAAGATGGCGCGGGCGTATTGGCGCACCTCACGCCCGGCCTCGGTAAGAAAGAGCTTTTTGCCCATTTGTTCGAACAGGGGCTGTTCGATTTGCCCCTCCAGTTGCTTTACCTGCATGGACACGGCGGGCTGGGTGAGGTTTAATTCCTCGGCCGCACGGGTGAAGCTCAGGTGCCGGGCCACGGCGGTAAAGGCTTGTAATTGTTTCAATGTAATGTGCATAGCGCTGATTTCGATTGTTTTATTTCAATAACATGTCAGTTTTGATGCGTTAATGCGCAAGTATAAGCAATTCTTATGCGAATCATCAATATAAATGATTTTTTTTATGCGTTATGTTCCCGTATGGTGCCGTCACTTGAAAGCCCCTGCAGTGCTGGGGGCGTTTCAAACTGAATTTTGAATGTCTAAACTTTAAGGGAGAATGAAACATGGCTTTGTTGGATCAAACAAACCGTTATTCGGATCTAAGCCTCAAAGAGCAGGAATTGATCGACGGCGGCAACCACTTCCTCGTTGCTTACCGCATGAAGCCTGCTACGGGCTATGGCTACTTGGAAGCTGCGGCTCACTTCGCGGCTGAATCTTCCACCGGCACCAACGTTGAAGTTTCTACCACTGATGATTTCACCAAGGGTGTTGACGCGCTCGTCTACTTTATCGACGAATCTGACGAGTTGATGAAGATCGCTTATCCGATCGACCTGTTTGACCGCAACATGATTGACGGTCGCGCCATGCTGGTGTCTGTCCTGACTCTCATCATTGGTAACAACCAGGGTATGGGCGACATCGCGCACGCGAAAATTGAAGATTTCTACGTCCCGCCCGCATTCTTGCGTTTGTTTGACGGTCCGTCCAAAGACATCTCCGACTTGTGGCGCATCTTGGGTCGTCCGATCAAAGATGGCGGCTATATCGCCGGTACCATCATCAAGCCGAAGCTGGGCCTGCGTCCGAAACCGTTCGCCGAAGCTGCATACCAGTTCTGGCTCGGCGGTGATTTCATCAAGAATGACGAACCCCAGGGCAACCAAGTGTTCTGCCCGGCCAAGCAAGTCTATCCGCTGGTTTATGACGCCATGAAGCGCGCCATGGATGAAACCGGTGAAGCCAAGCTGTTCTCCGCCAATATCACTGCCGACGATCACTACGAAATGATCGCTCGTGCGGACTTCATCCTCGAATCCTTTGGCCCCGACGCGGACAAGGTAGCGTTCCTGGTTGATGGATTTGTTGGCGGCCCGGGCATGGTCACCACCGCACGTCGTCAATATCCCGGTCAGTACCTGCACTATCACCGTGCCGGTCATGGCATGATCACGTCGCCGTCGGCCAAGCGTGGTTACTCCGCATTCGTGCTCGCTAAAATGTCTCGTATGCAGGGTGCTTCCGGTATCCACGTGGGCACCATGGGTTATGGTAAAATGGAAGGCGAAGCTTCCGACAAGAACATCGCCTACATGATCGAACGCGACAGCGCCGACGGCCCGCACTTCCACCAGGAATGGCAGGGCATGAAGCCAACCACCCCGATTATTTCGGGCGGTATGAACGCTCTGCGTTTGCCGGGCTTCTTCGAAAACCTCGGCCACGCCAACCTGATCAACACCTCGGGTGGCGGTTCCTACGGTCACATCGACAGCCCGGCTGCTGGCGCAATCTCTCTGCGTCAGGCATATGAATGCTGGAAAGCCGGTGCCGATCCGATTGAATGGGCGAAAGAGCACAACGAATTTGCCCGCGCGTTCGAAAGCTTCGAGCACGATGCAGACGCATTGTTCCCGGGCTGGCGCGACAAGTTGGGCGTGCACAAATAAGCACTCCGGCTCTCACCTAAGCATACAAAAGGTGGCCGGGAGTGGATTACCGCTCCCGGCCATTTTTTCTTCAAGTCGAAATTTTGAAGGATTCCAAACTCATGTCCGATACCGTCGCTCAGTACCTGATTAATAACGAGCCGTTCTACCAGCCCATCGCCAACGAGGTTGAGCTGTACGAGGCCGCGTATTCCGAACGTCTGCCCGTTATGGTTAAAGGCCCGACCGGCTGCGGCAAGTCGCGGTTCATCGAATACATGGCCTGGAAGCTGAAAAAGCCCTTGATTACGGTGGCTTGTAACGAAGACATGACCGCATCCGATTTGGTTGGTCGCTATCTGTTGGATGCCAACGGCACCCGCTGGCTGGATGGTCCGCTGACCGTCGCCGCGCGCATCGGTGCCATTTGCTATTTGGACGAAGTGGTCGAAGCCCGCCAAGACACCACCGTCGTCATTCACCCGCTGACCGATCACCGTCGCACGCTGCCGCTCGACAAAAAGGGCGAGCAGATCAGTGCGCACGATGACTTCCAGTTGGTGATTTCCTACAACCCCGGCTACCAAAGCCTGATGAAGGACTTAAAACAGTCCACCAAACAGCGGTTCTCAGGGCTTAACTTCGATTATGCCGCAGGCAAGGTCGAAGCGGGCATCGTCGCCAAGGAAACCGGTTGCGACCCAGACGTCGCCATGAACCTCGTGAAAGTCGGCGAAACCGCACGTAACTTAAAGGGCCACGGCCTGGATGAGGGCATTTCAACGCGTCTGTTGGTCTACGCCGCCCGTTTGATCAAGCAGGGCATCAACCCCAATCAGGCCTGCCGTATGGCTTTGGTGGCGCCGATCACCGACGACGCCGACATCTCGGCGACGCTCAAGCATTCCATCGACGCCGTGTTCGGCTGATAGGCCAGGTTGCAGATCAGCGGAGAAGCCACATGAGCTTAACTCAGGACGAACTGGACGAACTGCGGACCATGCTCACCTGCGGGTTCGAGCAACTCGATACCGCGTTCGCCGGGTGCATGGAAGACGCGGTGGCGCGCCTGTCGCAAGACGGTGTGAAGCAGCTGCTTGAAGGCGCGTCCTTGATCTGCATGATCGGGCGCGGCTATGAGCCGGTCCATGTGTTTTTGGAAGAAATGCCGAGCATCGCTGAACGTTTGGGCGAGGAGGTCATCGAGAAGGTTTCTCAGGACGTCTGGAAGATGTCGCGTACCCCCAACGGCAAGGCCATTTTACCGTTCCTGCAAACCTTGGCCGAGGCCGCCCGGCGCTTGGGCTCCCAAGAGATGTTCTACCAGTACATCAAGATCGTCTTCGACATGATGGAGAGCACCACACGCTCCACCCACGGCTTCCACCAGACCATTCCCAGCGCTGGCCTGCCGGATATGCTGAACCACATGCCATATCTGTTGAGCCAGCTTTCCCTGGAAGGCCTGCGCAACTGGATGGAATACGGCACCAAGCACTACCTGACGCACCCGGAACGCCAAAAAGACTTCTTCACCCTGCAATCGGCGGATTCCAAGGCTATTTTGGCGCGTGAACGTCACGGCACCTTGTTTGCCGACGTGGAGCGTAAGCTGGACATGTATATGAAGGCCATGTGGGAAGAAAAAGAGCAATTCGTGCCGTATTCCGAAGGTTTTGACGAACTGCGCAAGCCGTTGCCGTATTTCGACGAATTGGGCCTGCGCGTGCCCGATGTTTATGACGATTACGAGCATGAAAGCATCGGTATTCGCGTTAAAGGCACGGACCGCTACCGCGCTCTGTTGGCCCACATGGCGGCGCACCGGCGCTGGACCAAGGCTATCTTCGCCGATAACTTCAGCCCGTTTCAGCGTGTCGCCGCCGAAGTGTTTGAAGATACCCGGGTTGAATTCCTGACCATGAAGAAATACCCGGGTCTCCGCCATATTTACGAAGCGCTGCACCCCAAGCCCATCGAAGGCGACTGCGACCCGACTGTGCAATCGTGCATCTTGCATCGCTTGGCCATGTTCTCATACGCCGTGTTGGACTCAGATCACCCTTATGAAAACAAGGATGTGCTCGAATTCGTGGCCAAGTTCCACGAAATGATGGCCGACGGCGAAGGTTCGACCCAAGAGGTTGCCAAATTGGCGGTGTCGTTTATCGCCCGCACCCGGCGTCAGGAAGATCAGTCGGCCAACGTCTACTTCGCCGACACCGAAGTCGATTACCGTGATGACAATCGCCACATGTGGAAATACCACGAGTTGGGCGATGACGAAGAAATGTTCGAAGACGTCCAGAAGTCCAAGTCGGAAGAGGAAGAAGAGCAATCAGGTTTGCCGCCGCGGCACTATCCCGAATGGGACTACAACGCCAAGAATTTCCGTCCCGACTGGGTCAGCCTTTATGAAAGCCTGCATCCGCAGGGCGACGTGGGCATCATCGATGGCATTTTGACCAAGCATTCCGCGTTGGCGAAACGTTTGAAGCAGATCCTCGACATGCTCAAGCCCCAACAGTACGTGCGCGTGCGCTATCAAGAGGAAGGCTCTGAACTGGACTTGGACGTGGCCATCCGCTCGCTGATCGATTTCAAGGCCGGATGCATGCCAGACCCGCGTATCAACATGAGTCACCGCACCGACGGGCGCGATATTGCCGTGTCGTTGCTCATCGACCTGTCGCAATCAGTCAACGAAATACCGGAAGGCAGCACCCAGTCGGTTCTCGAAATCAGTCAGGAAGCCGTGACGTTGTTAGGCTGGGCGATTGACCACCTGGACGATGAATTCGCCATTGCGGGCTTTTCATCCAACACCCGCCATGAAGTGCGCTATCAGCACATTAAAGGCTTTAGCGAGTCCTGGAACGACGAGGTCAAGGGACGCTTGGCGGCTATGGAAGCCGGCTTTTCCACCCGCATGGGCGCGGCCATGCGCCACGCGGCTCATACCTTGGAAGCCCGTCCGGCCGACAAAAAGCTGTTGTTGGTGTTGACCGACGGCGAACCTGCAGACATCGATGTGGATGACGAACGCCACTTGATCGAAGACTGCCACAAGGCGGTTCAAGAACTGGACCAAAAGGGCATTTACACCCACTGTATCAATTTAGACTCCAAGGCGGATGAGTATGTCGCCGATATTTTTGGGCCGCGCTATACGGTGATCGACAATGTGGATCGCTTGCCGGAAAAGCTGCCGCAATTGTTTATGGCCTTGACCAAATAATCCAGCCCCGGCTGTGAAGTTCAATTGACTTAGAGTGCAAAGCGCCTTAAGAAAAAGAACGTTGCGGCCTTAAGTTCTACACGGGGTTCGCGCACCGAAAAGCGGTGGTTTTGAGTGCTGAGTAAACCTGGGGAGGTCCGCTCGCACAATCTCAAAACCATCCGGAAGGCCCCCGTCATTGGCGGGGGCCTTTTTTATGCTCTATCGCTCGAAAAATCGGCCCGTATTGCCAATTCCGGCCTTCTTTATTGGTGGCGGTCTGTGTATGGTGTGGCAACGAAAAAATGTGTAACGGAGAAGCTCAATGACTGACAACGTACTTATTGCCCCGTCCATCCTGTCCGCGGATTTCGCGCGCTTGGGCGAGGAAGTTAAAGCCGTCGACGAAGCCGGTGCAGATTGGATTCATATCGACGTTATGGACGGCCACTTCGTGCCGAACCTGACCTTTGGTCCGCCGGTTATTTCGTGCATCCGTTCGTGGACCAAGAAGTTCTTCGACGTTCACCTGATGATTGATCCCGCAGGCCCGTTCCTAGAAGACTACGCCAAGGCCGGTGCCGACCAGATCGTGGTCCACGCCGAAGCCGACAAGCACTTGGATCGTTCTATTCAGGTGATTAAGGGCTTGGGCAAGAAGGCTGGCGTGTCGCTGAACCCCAGCACCCCGGTGTGCATGCTGGAAAACGTCATCGACCAGCTCGACATGGTGTTGATCATGAGTGTTAACCCAGGATTCGGCGGTCAGAGCTTTATTCCCGCAGCACTCGATAAAATCCGCGCGGTGAAGAAAATGATCGGCGACCGTCCCATCGACATCCAAGTCGACGGCGGCGTCAATGCCGCCACCGCCAAATCGGTGGTGGACGCGGGCGCCACGTGCTTGGTGGCCGGTTCTGCGGTGTTCAAGGGTGATGACTACGTCGCCACCATCAAAGCCATCCGCGACGCCTACAGCGCTTAAACTCCAGCGTTCGCGACAAACTTAAAACCCCGCCCGGGCAACCGGGCGGGGTTTTGTGTGTTTGGGCGGTCGCAAGCGATCATTTGGCACGGACGGGTTGTAAAAATGAATTCAATGGTATTCTCCCGGTTCATTTTCGGCTAGATTTACGGGGACAAGATTGGGGGTGTAACCAACACAAACTGTGTCGATTGCAGTATGAAAGAAACTGTTTTTTGAAACAGTGTGTTGTGCGGTTGCTTGTTATAATTCAAAAACATCCGGGGGGATGAGATGAAAAATCTAAAAATTGGAACGCGTATTTTGCTGTCCCTGTTTTTACCGATTGTAGGGCTTATCGTCTTTGCGGGCTCATTGGTATGGGACAAACACCAAACGGCCACTGAGATGCACGCTCTTGAGCAACTGGCGCATTTGGCCCCAGTGATCAGTGAAATCGCGCACGAATTGCAAGTGGAACGCGGTGCCGCCACCGTGTTCATCGGCTCTAAGGGAAAGAAGTACAAAGAAAAACTGCCGGCCCAATATAGCGTTACGGATGCCAAAATTGACGAACTGATCGAAGCCTTACATGGCTATGATGCCAGTGCCTTTAACACTCGGAGCATCGTAACGGCCTCAGGCATGGCCCCGGCCGAGGAAAAAGCCGCCGCGCCCGCGAGCGATGCTGAGGAAGCCCCCAATCTTTTGCTGGTCTTGGCCCCCGGCACCAGCAATGCGCTTGTTGAGCGCATGAATGTTGCCATCGAAGCCTTGGGCAAAATCGAAAAAACGCGGGCGAAAACCTTAAAGCGCAGGCTCCCCGTTCTCAGAATGGCGAAATATTACACCGGGGCCATCGCTGATTTGTTCGCCATTGTTGAAGAAATGACGGTGTTGAGTGCGGATGCCAAAACCACCAGTGCCATCACGGCCTACACCAGCTTCTTGCAAAGCAAAGAACGCGCGGCGCTTGAACGGGACATGGGGCTTTCTGGGTTTGCGAAAAGCTCGTTCAAGTTTTTCGTGCACAAAAAGTTTGTGGAACTCATCGCCCAGCAAGAATCCCTGCTTGAGACCTTTGCCATCAATGCGACGGATGAACAAAATGACTTCCTGAAAGCCACCTTGATCGGTGAAAGCATTGATGAAGTCGCGCGTATGCGTGTGGCCGCGATCGCCAGTATCCAAGCGGATTTCGATAACCAAGGAGTCACCACGGACGATTGGTACACACATATCACCGCTAAGATTGGACTGCTCAAGAGCGTGGAAGACAAGCTAGCGGAGGACCTGATCACCTTGGTGTCGAGTATCCAAAGCTCTGCGCAAACGGCGTTTAATACCTTATCCTTAGTGACGGCGGCGCTTTTGGTTGTGACCATGGGATTTGTGATTTTCGTTGTGCGCGGCATAACCGGCCCGGTCGGCACGATGACGGATGCCATGAGCCAATTGGCTAACGGTGACTTGCAAACGGAAGTTCCGGCACGCGGTCGTCGGGACGAAATCGGCGAGATGTCCGACGCCGTGCAGATGTTTAAAGACAACGCAATCCGCGTTAAGCAGGTGGAGGCCGAGGCCGAAGAGCAAAAGCACAAAACCGAGGCTGAAAAGCGCAAGATGATACTGAAGATGGCCGATGACTTCGAATCCAGCGTCGGCGGCGTGGTGAATTCGGTATCTAGTGCATCCACCGAGATGCAAGGCTCGGCAGAGGCCGTGACAGATACGGCGACACAAACGTCGTCGCAATCGACAGCCGCGGCCAGTGCTGCGGAAGAAGCCTCCACCAACGTGCAAACGGTCGCCAGCGCGGCGGAGGAACTGTCCAGTTCGATCTCAGAAATCTCTCGCCAGGTGTCTCAGTCGACGAGCATTGCAAGTGCTGCGGTGAGCGAAGTCGAAAACGCCAACGATAAGGTTCAAGGCCTTGCCGAAGCGGCGCAGAAAATTGGCGAGGTTGTGGCGCTGATCACCGACATTGCCGACCAGACCAACCTGTTGGCACTCAACGCCACCATCGAAGCGG
>Ga0316204_10001335_pt1 | contig 69482 bp, 64 predicted proteins | sample 6monrhotite_MG_2_FD_205661 | JGI IMG/M metagenome (GOLD analysis project Ga0316204, IMG submission 205661) | Microbial mat bacterial communities from mineral coupon in-situ incubated in ocean water Damariscotta River, Maine, United States -... | ecosystem: Environmental > Aquatic > Marine >... | reverse complement strand
GCTTTGTGTGTTTCCGGTATCTGGCTGACGGTTTTTAACTTACAGGCATAAGATTTATTATTGAGGCAAACAAATTATGGCGTCTAATACTCTCGCCAATCGTAGATCTGTGATGAATTTATTCACATCACCGACCTGCCCATATTCTCATCTTGCACGTATTGTGCTGGCTGAAAAAGATATAACCTTCGAATCTATTGACGTTAATCTTGATTCACCACCTGAAGATTTATCTGAACTGAATCCATACAATACTGTTCCGACATTAATTGATCGTGACTTAGTGCTTTATGACTCTCGCGTTATTATTGAATACTTAGATGAGCGTTTTCCTCATCCACCACTCATGCCGGTTGATCCCGTATCACGCGCTAAAACGCGTTTGGCATTACATCGTGTTGAGAAAGACTGGTATCCATTAATGCATGACATTATGCATAAAGGCGAAAAAACAGTGGCAAAGTCACGTAAAATTTTACGTGAAAGTATTGTTTCTTCTAATGAGTTGTTCAAAGTAATGCCATTCTTCTTAAGTGAAGATTACACATTAGTTGATGCGACTATTGCACCATTGTTGTGGCGTTTACCTGCATTGGGTATTGAACTACCAGCAGAGGCTAAAGCAGTTGCAGATTATGCGGAGCGTATATTTAGTCGTGAAGCTTTTCAGCTAAGTCTGACAGAAGCAGAAACGGAAATGCGTCTTTAATCTATTGGATTAGAGATTTGTGCTTATGACATCCAGTCGTCCATATTTAATCAGAGCGTTGTATCAATGGATTGTAGATAATGGCGTTACGCCATATATTCTCGTTGATGCGCTAGTGGATGGTGTGGATGTTCCTCCGCAGCATATTCAGGACAATAAAATTGTCTTAAATATTGCACCTATGGCTGTTCAAGGTCTTAATTTGGGTGATGATGAGATTAGCTTTAGCGCACGCTTTAGTGGTCAGTCGGTTACTCTGTTAGTGCCAATAAATGCTGTGCTGGCAATTTATGCACGTGAGAATGGTCAGGGAATGATGTTTAACGATGAGCCGGATTCTCCAGGCCCGGATGATGGTGGTTCGCCGAGCAATACGGATTCAGATAATACTAAGCCAAAACCTTCACTGCGAGTTGTAAAGTAAAGATAGAAGTTCTTAGCTAGAGGGTAAGGTCTTTCCTGGATTTAGAATATTGTTTTTATCAAATACCAGCTTAATACCTCTCATTAAATGAATTTCAGTTTGCCCCAGTTCTTTATAAACAAAATCGCGTTTTTCCAGCCCGACACCATGCTCACCTGATAGAGATCCATTTAGGCTAAGTACCAGATCAAATACATCGTTCAGGCAATTCTCAGCTGCCTGTAACTCGTCTTTGTCATCGGGGTTAACTAATAAATTTACATGTATATTGCCGTTTCCTGCATGGCCAAAATTAACGATTTTTATATTATGTAGTTCGCTGAGTTTGTCTAAGCCATTAATTAAATCAGGTATATGAGAAACTGGAACGACTACATCTTCATTTATTTTTTTCGGGGCTATTTTTCTTAAGCAGGGAGATAAGGCTTTGCGTGTTTTCCAAAGCGCGGCGGCTTCGTCTTTACTGGCGGCAATCAGCGTACTGATATGGCCTTCAACCTTGCTGGCTTTAACTACAGCATCAGTGTCGATCTGGATGGTGTCTGCGTGACCATCGACTTCAATCATTAGCATGGCAGCGGCATCTTCAGGTAGCTCGGCTGATGAATAATCTCGCACCATTTCTAAGGCATTTTTATCCATAAATTCCAGAGCGCATGGGGTAGCTGCTTGCGCCATAATATTTGAAACGGCACGGGCAGCAGCATCGATACTTGTATAGCTGGCTTTTAGGGTATGCTTTGTATCTGGCTTAGGCAGCAATTTAAGTGTGGCCTGAGTGATTAAGGCGAGGTTGCCTTCAGAGCCAATTAATAAGCGAGTTAAATCATAGCCAACAACCCCTTTTGTTGTATGTACACCGCAGTTAATAATGTCGCCATTTCCGGTGACTGCACGAAGGCCAAGGGTGTTCTCTCTACAGGTGCCATATTTTACCGCACGAGGTCCTGCTGAGTTATAAGCGAGGTTCCCACCTACGCTACAAAAGGCGGCGCTAGTTGGGTCTGGTGCCCAGAAAAATCCATGTTTAGCGGCCTCCTCCTGTACTTGTAAATTTGTTACCCCAGCTTGCACATCAATACTTCTATTTCGGGCATCCATTTTTAGTATTTGATTCATGCGTTCAAATGAAACAATAAGTTCATTATGAATAGGCACGGTCGCACCGGTTGTGCCTGTTCCGCGTCCTCTAGCGATTAAAGGTATTTTGTGATGGTTACAGGCGAGTACGATATCTTTTACCTGTTGTTCTGTACGTGGGAAAACAACGGCAAGTGGTTGTGCTTGTCTACGGCTGTTATCGTAGCCATAGGTGAGGCACTCGGCACTATCGGTTAGTAAGTCTCCATCACCTACAAGTTTTTTTATTTGCTTTAGGAAGGCGTTGCTCATGTGCTTATTGTACCGTAACAGGGTGTTGTCTTATGTGCCTAATAATTGAGAATCTACTAAATCCCCAAGGCAATGAATAATTACCAGATGTGTTTCCTGTATACGGATAGGGCAGTCTGCATCAACTCTGATTTCAATGTCGTCATGATTTAAGCGTGAAGCAACTTCGCCGCCACTCTGACCTGTAAGGGCAACAATTTTCATCTTTCTCTCGTGAGCCGTATCAATGGCGCTGACAAGATTTCCGGAGTTGCCGGTAGTGGTAATAAGGAATAATAAATCTTCGGGTTGACCCAGCGCTGCAATTTGTCGTGAAAAGATTTGATCGTAATTATAATCGTTGGCAATAGAGGTCAGTGTGGAGGTATCTGTTGAAAGAGCAATGGCAGGTAGGCCTGGGCGCTCCATTTGAAATCGGTTAAGCATTTTTGAAGAAAAAAGTTGAGCTTCACCCGCAGAACCACCATTGCCACAGGAGAGTATTTTTCCCCCTGATAGTAAGCTCTGAGTCATTAGTTGCGCAGCGAGAGCGATATTATTCTGAGTTTTTTCTAGTGTGCGTTGTTTGGTTTTGATGCTTTCTGTAAAGTTGTGATTAATTATTTCGATTAAATTCATTTTTTTTGACTGGCTAAATTAAAATGCATTTTGAATCCATTCAATGCTTAGTTTTTTTTGGTTATTGATGTCGTTACCGGTGAGGGCAACGACATCAAATCGAGTGTTGTATTCAGTGCCTTTTTTTTGCATGTAATAAAGGGCTGTAGTCTGTATTTTTTTTTGCTTGCTGGGAGTAACGCTTTCCAAGGCGCCGCCATAATCTAGATTTTTACGGTAGCGAACTTCTATAAATACAAGCGTATCCTTGTCTTGCATAATGAGGTCAACTTCACCGTACCGGCTATAAAAATTTTTATCAATGAGTTTTAATCCATTTTTTATTAAATGGCCACAAGCTATTTCTTCAGCTGCTTTGCCTTTATTGGCGCGATGTTGGAACAGGCGACTTATCATTGAATGTCAGGTTAATTGGTATGTTACTAATATCGATTATTTTAGGTATACCTTTTTCAAACTGTGCCCATAACAATTCACGATGTATGCGATTGAAGGGGTCAAGATAAAGGTTACCTGTTTGCCCGGAAAAGCGTTCATATGTTTTGTTTTGTAAGCGACCTAAAAAAGGTATTACATTATATGCATCAACACCTAGTGCAAAAAAACGAGTGTAGCGTTGTTGTTCAGGCCAGTAGTTTAACAGTGTTTGTTTTGATTGGTTGGCGGGATTTAGTATCCATGGCATATCGCAAAAATTTAGATCGTCAATGTCTCTGTCCGCATGTTTTTGTAGCTGTCCTGTGAATGCATGAGATGTTGCGTATACGGGGATCTCGCCAGCATAGTGAAATTTAAACTGTGGTTTTAGTAGGCGAGCATCTTTAGGTGTAGCGGCCATAAAAATCATATCGACATCTTGCCGGCGATACGGTGTGAACTGCATTTTTTCTTGTGTAATATTCTTGATGCTGCGGTAACGAGCATAGCTTTGATTGATATTCAGCATTTTTTGAATGGGTTGCTTAAAGTCATTCTTATTAGCCGTATATGTCTGTGAACTAACAACTGTACCACCTAGCTCTTCAAACCGTTGCTGAAAAGCATTGTGTAATCTATCTCCCCATGGACCCTCAGGAACCAATGTTGCTGCATGTGTGCGCCCCTGTCGGAAAGCCATTTCTGCGGACTGTCTCGCTTCATCTTCGGGAAGTAAGCCAAACTGGAATAAGTTATCGACAGCAGCTGAATTGTTGCTGGTGTAGTTTAATGTAAGTGTTGGAACGTTCATCTGTGTGGAGCGTGCGAGTATGTCGACAGCTGATTTTAGAAATGGGCCGATGATAAAGTCAGCACCATCATCGGTAGCTTTCTTGTAATAATTCCAGATAGCGGCCTGATTGTCACTGGTATCGATGAAGCTGATTCGTGGTTGAAAGCTTTTATCAGGGTGTTGGTAGTATGAAGACATGATGCCATCACGTATTGCGCTGGCAACCTGTGCGTATTTGCCATTGAGTGGTAGCAGTACAGCAATATGTTTGGGTTGTGTAATCAGCTCAATCTGCTTATCGCCCAGCTCTTTAATAAAGGTTTCTACTGCGGGGTGTCTGGGGAATTCCTGACGCCATAGATGAATGCCATCTTGTAGGTATTGCCAGTCAACCTGGCCTCGTTTGGCCACTATAACCAGTTCAATCCAGCCGAGTAGATCAAGATTTAGTGGAGCCTTACTTGTCTGTTGTAGAGTGGTTTCGGGTAATAGTGAAAGTGCTTCCCAGATGGCCTGATGATTGAGTTCACGGTCAAAGGGATCGTCTATTAAAGGAGCGAGTTGCACCCGTGACTTTGCAGATTCCAGTGGGTAGCCAGCATCTAAAAAAGCGCGCGACCTTAAGAGTAATACTCGAGCTTGTTGCTTGGTCGATAGAATACTGGATAGCTGTAAAAGTTTGAGGGCCTCTCTTGGGAGTCCTTTGTTAAGGGCTATTTCAGTATTAAGTAAGCTGACTTCAATGTTGTCATTGTGGCTCAGTAGTTCGAGGTCAATTTCCGCAAGTTTAGTTTCTGCGAGTAAAAACTGATTGCTCTCAATGAGTAATTGGGTAGCGCGAATTAAGTTTAGGTTGCGCGCCACTCCTTCAGACAGCTTGGCCTTGTCTATATAGGATTCAGCAGTTTCCCTGGTCTTTACATCAGAGGGTTCTACGCCCTGCGGCTGTGCGCCTTCAATGCTTGTTTGCCTGGTAGGGGCACAGGCTGAAAGGGCGGTTAGCATGCAGGGCACGAGTAATATAAGAGAAATATTCTTTAAATATGGGGTCATTGTCTAGAGTACGGCTAACTAATGTTATTATTGCGCCACAGAGTATCTTGTTTGGAGCCGCGAGTGTCAATTAATCAGGGCATACTTTATATAGTAGCCACCCCTATTGGTAATCTTTCTGATATAGGAGGACGGGCAATTGAGGTTTTACAGCAGGTAGACTTAATTGCAGCAGAAGACACTCGGCACAGTAAGCCTTTGTTGCAGCATTATGGTGTGAGTGCACCTATGCAGGCATACCATGAGCATAACGAAGAGCATTTGACGCCCAAGCTTATACAGCGCTTGATGATGGGTGAAAATATTGCATTGATTTCTGATGCTGGTACTCCACTACTAAGTGATCCCGGTTATCGTCTTGTGAAAGCGGCACATGAGTCTTCCGTAAAGGTTAGTCCAGTGCCGGGGCCTTGCGCAGCCATTGCCGCACTATCGGTGGCCGGTTTGGCTACCGACCGATTTTTATTTGCTGGTTTCAGCCCGCATAAACAAGGGCCCAGGCAGGTCTTTTATCGAGAGTTTGAGCGCCAGACAGCCACATTGGTTTTTTATGAGTCGAGTCACCGTATTGTCGCCGCGGCCAAAGATTTATTACAGATATTTGGCCAGGATAGGCATATCGTGATGGCAAGAGAAATAACCAAAACATTCGAAACTATTCATAGTACGACTCTGGGTGAGTTTCCTGATTGGCTGGAGGCTGACCGTAATCAGCAAAAAGGTGAATTTGTACTTGTATTGGAGGGTGCGGCCAAAAATGACAATGATCTGGAGCTGAATATGGAGGATACCCTGAGGGTGTTGCTAGAGGAGTTGCCCGTTAAGCAAGCCAGTCAATTGACGGCAAAAATTACCGGGATGAAAAAAAACCTGGTTTACAGGCGAGCACTTGAAATGTCAGGTAAGTAATTGAAAAATATAAATTAATTAATTTTTATTAGGTGGTTTTTTGCGTCTCACCCGTTTGGGGTGTAATTATTTCTTACATATTTAACTGCTTGATACTTATCCCAAAATCCTATGATTTTTCTAAAACGTCAAAAAAATATACCTATATCGTCAGTTATTCTTACAAAAATATGACACAAGCTGTGAATCCCGGTATTTGATATATGTAAGCGATTGTTTTTATTTGCTTTATAAAAGTAGGTACGAGGTATGCATTTAACTTCACAAGCTTACATCCACGGCACTCAAAATAAATTATATAAATTCAAAGTAGCCGCAAAATTTGGACTGTATGTATCTAAATGAAAAAACAGAAGTAAATTAGGACGTTCGAGCTGTGATAAGCGCAGTTAAGTAATATGGTTTTTTTAGATGGAGTTCCAAATGGCACCACTATTTGCAGTATATGAAGATTTTAGTTCTTGTTGTGACGAATTCGTTGAAGGTGTTAGCTACCTTAAAGATCGTTCGATACCGGATGCAATTGATAGCTTTCAACAGGCTTATGAATCAGTAGGTCGTGCGGATCTATATCACAATAAATACGCGTCATATTGTGGTCTGGCTCGTGTGTTATCTGGTGATGCATCTGGTTTAGATATGTGTCGGCAGGCGGCTAAAAGTGAGTTGCATGACGGTGATGTATACCTCAATTTGGCGCGTGCTGAATGGTATTTTGAAAATCGCAAGGCTACGATTATTGTATTAAAGAAAGGTTTGCAAGTTGATAATCGCCATCCTGGTCTGCGTCAAATGCGAGAGCAGCTAGGCGTTCGGCAGCGTACGTCATTGCCTTTTTTGCCTAGAACGCACCCCTTAAATAAAACACTAGGCAAGTTAATGCGTGCGGAACAATAGAAATAATAAATTAAATGATAAAAGGGTTTGTTATAAAAAAGGTGATGCAAAACTTGTTGTTCATAAGTTAATTAGCGTGGTTGACCACAGATGTTTTCATCTGTGGTTTTTTTTGCATCGTGCAGAGGTGCTGATACTGGGCCTTGTTTAAATTATTTGATAAATGGATGTGTGATGAATATTGAAAAAGTGACCTATAAAGATTACAGCTTGTGTGATCCAAATTTTATTAAGGGTATTGAATTACTCGCTCAGGGTGGTATCACACAGGCAGCGCATTGTTTTGAGCTAGCGTATGAGCAAGTCAAATATCAGGATGTTCATCATAATAAGTACGCTTCATTTTGTGGTTATGCCCGTGTTTTAAATGGAGGTGACCGTGGTGGTTTGTCATTGTGCCGTGAAGTCGCTCGTCGTGAGCTATATGATGGAGATGTATTTTTTAATTTAGCGAAAGCCGAATGGTTTTTTAAAGCACGAAAACGGACTATTGGTGCATTGAAAGAGGGTTTGAAGATTGACTTTATGCATCCCGGTTTGCGAGAATTGCGCAATAATCTAGGTGTCAGAAAAAAAGCGCCCATTATGTTTTTGCCAAGAGAGCATGCGTTTAATAATGGCCTGGGTAAATTGCTTAGAAAACAGGAATAGTTTTTTAAGAAAGAGATATTCTATATGTAGTTGGTTTTAAAAGGAGTTTTGTACACAAACAAGGAGGTTTTTGTGTCTTATATTAAAGCGATTTATTTCGATTTAAGTCAGTGCAGTGAAGACTTTGTTAAAGGAATTGAATTTTTAGAGCAGTGTTCAATTGAGGATTCTGTCGCGTGTTTTAAGAATGCGTGTAACTCCGATTCGGTCAGTGACCAGCTATTTCCAAAATATAAATCATATTATGGTCTGTCCCGCTTATTAAGTGGAGATGATGATGCCATTTCAATCTGTCGAAATCTTGTAAATATGTGCCCATATGATGCAGATGTGTGCCTGAATTTGGCCCGTGCTGAAGTTTTTATAAATAATAGAAAAGAGGCGCTACAGGCAATTAATAAAGGACTGACTTTCTCGGCGCATCATGATGGCTTAAATGCATTTAAAAGTAAGTTGGGCGTAAGAGGGCGCAAGTTTGTGCCTTTTCTGTCCAGAGATAATCTAATCAATATTGCCCTGGGTCGGCTTGTGCGCAGAAAAAAGTAAATGTTGGAAGTGGCTTTTATGCTATAGTTTTGCGCGAAGTTGGCCGGGTAATCGCTGTGTAGGCAATCTTAGGGTTGTTTGCAGGGAGGAAAGTCCGGGCTCCAAAGGGCAGGGTGCCAGGTAACGCCTGGGGGGTGTAATGCCCACGGCTAGTGCAGCAGAAAGATACCGCCTCAGTTTGCTTAGGCTTATTGAGGTAAGGGTGAAATGGTGCGGTAAGAGCGCACCGCGCAACTGGTAACAGTTTGTGGCAAGGTAAACCCCACCTGGAGCAAGACCAAATAGAGAAGCTGAGGCGTGGCCCGCGCTGCTTCTGGGTAGGTTGCTTGAGGCGTATAGCGATGTACGTCCTAGATGAATGATTACCGCAGTTTCGACTGTACAAAACCCGGCTTACAGGCCAACTTCTTTTTTAATTTCCTTTCTTAATATTCCCCTTAAAGCACTTCAAAGTTAATGTAATTTGTTAGGTAGTTTGCTTAACTGTCTGACTTATCTTTTGTTATTCCGTTTGTCGCCATTTCATTTATGTGAACCACTCCTAAGTTGTTGTCATATAAGGAAAAAACCCTCTATTTATTGCCTGTTTTTTCTTGACAGTGGAGGGTCGTGGTACCTATAGTACGGTTGTGTGGAGAAATGTGGGTGAATGTGGGTAGAAATGTATTTTTCGACTCTCCAAATTCGCTCTTTAAGCTAAACCGATTCGTATAAAAACGGCGACAGATAAATAAGCAATGATTTTCCGAGGAATAAACAATTTAACGTTGGATGCAAAGGGCCGCATGGCCATTCCATCACGTTACCGTGACAGGCTTATGGAGTCTTGCGGTGGGCGTTTGATTGTGACGGTGGATCGAGATCGTTGCCTGTTGGTTTATCCACAACATGAATGGGAAATCATAGAGGCTCAGCTGGCTAGTCTGCCAAGCTTGAATAAGCAGTCTCGCTTGTTGCAACGCCTCTTGATAGGTCATGCAACTGAAGCGGAGCTGGACAGTCAGGGGCGTATATTGCTGCCAACCATGTTGCGTGAATACGCGGGTCTGGATAAGAAATGTGTGCTGATTGGTCAGGGTAAAAAGTTTGAAATTTGGGATGAGCAGATGTGGAGCGACAACCAGAAAGCCTGGTTGGCTGAAGTCGACGGTGATGACAGTGAGTTACCTGGCGCACTAGAAAGTCTGTCTCTGTAATGGATGCTGAGAATAATACCCACCGGCCTGTTCTACTGGACGAGGCGGTGAGTGCACTGGCGATAAAAAGTGATGGTATTTATCTGGATGGGACATTTGGTCGAGGTGGTCATTCAGAGAAGATTCTAAGTTGTTTGGGGCCGCAGGGGCGCTTATTGGCGATGGATCAGGATCCGCGTGCAATTGAGATGGCACAACTGAAATTTGCTGATGAGCCGCGGTTTGAGATTGTGCAGCAGAATTTTGAAAAGATGGAAGAGTTTGTAGCAGAAAAAGGTCTGACTCAGAAGGTAGATGGAGTGTTGCTGGATATAGGTGTCTCGTCGCCGCAATTAGATGATGCCTCTAGAGGGTTTAGTTTCTTAAGGTCCGGGCCGTTAGATATGAGGATGAATCCGCAGGTTGGTCAATCTGCAGCAGAATGGTTGGCGAGTGTAGATGAGTATGATCTCGTGACAGTGTTAATGCACAAGGGCGAAGAAAAGTTCGCACGACGTATTGCAAGTGCAATTGTTGCGGCAAGAAAGGAAGTGGAGCTTACTGATACGGTTCAGCTGGCGAATATTATTGCTGAAGCCAAGCCGATTAAAGATAAAAAAAAGCACCCGGCAACAAAGAGTTTTCAGGCTATTCGGATTCATGTTAATCGAGAACTGGAAGTGTTGGAAAATGCTTTGCAAGCATCTCTAAATATTTTATCGGTAGGTGGACGTCTTGCTGTCATTAGTTTTCATTCCTTAGAAGATCGAATGGTTAAGCGTTTTTTTAGAGATGTGTCGCGCGGCCCGCAGTTGCCAAAAGATATACCGGTGATGGCGAAGGATATGGAGCAGCCTTATAAATTAGTTGGTAAAGCAATTAAGCCGAGTAAGCAAGAATTGCAAGAGAATCCAAGAGCTAGAAGTTCGGTGCTACGAGTGCTGGAAAGAATTAAGTGAAGTTTATGCTGGCAGTGGTTGCTGTTTTGATTCTGGCCATTATGTCATCAGCAGTTTCAGTGATTTACAGTAAGCACCAAAGTCGAAAATTGTTTATTGAGTTGCAGAAACTTGAAAAACAAATAGATGAGTTAAATGTTGACTGGGGTAGATTGCAGTTGGAGCAAAGTACCTGGTCATCACATGGAAGAATAGAAGAAATTGCGCGTAATAAATTGCATATGACACTGCCTAAGGCAAATGAAGTTATATATATAAAATAATGAAAAATAAAAATAACAAACCGCATTATCAATTCAGACGCATGATTGTGTTGTCTGTTTTTGCGCTACTAATAAGCGGCTTGTTTTATCGTGCATTGGATATGCAGGTTCTCAATCAGGCGTTTTTCCAGCAGCAAGGTGATGCCCGTCATATTAGAACGGTGCCGATTTCTGCACATCGCGGTGATATTTATGATCGTAATGGTGAGCCATTAGCTATTAGTACGCCAGTTGATTCTGTATGGGTGAATCCAAAAGAATTTACAAACTTCAAAAAAGTTTCTCGTCTAGCAAAAATATTAAATTTAAATGCAGTTCATTTAGAAAATAAAATACAGAAATATGTGGCGAAAGAATTTATATATATTCGTCGTCAGGTTTCACCTGATGTTGGTGCGAAGGTTGTGGCATTAGGTGTTAAAGGTGTTTATTTACGCCGAGAATATAAGCGTTATTACCCTGCTGGTGAAGTGGCTTCGCATGTGCTTGGATTTGCAAATGTGGATGATCAGGGGCAAGAAGGCCTGGAGCTTGCTTATGATGGTTGGTTGACAGGAGAGGCAGGGTCGAAAAAAGTCATACGTGATCGTAAAGGACAGGTCATAGATGATGTGGAGCGAATACGCCCGGCTCAGCCAGGCCAGTCGATACATCTAAGTATTGATCGGCGCATACAGTATTTAGCTTATAGCGCACTGAAAGCATCAGTAAAACAAAATAAAGCCATTGCAGGATCTGCAGTGGTTTTAGACGTTCATACGGGTGAAATTCTTGCGATGGTTAATCAGCCATCATTTAATGCAAATGACCGAAGTCAGTTACGTCCGGGTGTTTACAGAAATCGTTCAGTGACAGATGTATTTGAACCTGGTTCAACAATGAAGCCTTTCACGATTGCCGCAGCATTGGAAACAGGGAGATGGCATCCAACAGATAATGTGCATACATCTCCAGGGCGATACAAAGTGCAGGGCAACTTAATTAAAGATATGAAGGATTATGGCAAGCTGAATCTTGGCGAGATTATTCTTAAATCAAGCAATGTGGGTGTTAGTAAAGTTGCATTGTCCTTAGATCAAGAGCAGCAGCTAGAGATGTATACAAAGTTGGGCTTTGGCTTTGATACGGGTAGCGGTTTTCCCGGAGAGCGCAGCGGTAATTTACGAACTTCAAATGTAAGTGACTTTGAACGTGCAACAATGTCATTTGGTTATAGTCTTTCAGTTACTCCACTGCAATTAGCTAGAGCATATGCAGCACTGGCTGCGAATGGCACTATTTATCCAGTTACTTTTTTAAAGCGTGAAGAAGAAGTGCAGGGTGAAAAAGTAATGTCGGTTGATACTGCTAAAAAAGTGCGCCGTATGATGGAGCGAGTGGTAAGTGTAGATGGTACAGCGAAAAAGGCATCTATTGCGAATTACACTGTTGCAGGTAAAACGGGAACGGTACATAAATTTGTGTCCGGTGGATATGCCGATGACCGATATCTATCTGTCTTTGCGGGAATGGTGCCAGCATCTAACCCTCAGCTGGTTATGGTGGTTATGCTAAATGAGCCAAGAAATGGTGAGTATTTTGGTGGGCAGGTAGCCGCTCCGGTTTTTTCTAAAGTGATGTCAGGTGCATTGCGTTTATTAGATGTGGAACCTGACAATCTTAAATATGCGAATACTGCCAAAAAAGGTAAGAGCGCATGATGGCTGTCAAAAATGAGCAAATCATGGATGTAACACTGAGACAATTGTTAAGTGATTTTTGTGAGACGGATTATTTGCCTGATGTAGAAGTAAAAGGTTTGGCACTTGATAGTCGTCATGTTGAGCAAGGTTATGTGTTTGTTGCTTTAGAGGGTGGTTTTGATCATGGTCTGGTCTATGCGGAGGCAGCGATTAGTCGAGGTGCAGTAGCTGTATTGTGCGATGCGCAATACGATCAATACTGTCAGCAAATATTGTCCAAAATAATGACGATGGCGGTTTGCGTTCCAGTTAAAAATCTACATGCAAAACTGAGTCATATATCAAATAAGTTTTACGGGTCACCATCGGAAAAATTATTTGTTACTGGTGTAACGGGTACGGATGGTAAGACATCGGTTAGTCATTTTATTGCACAGGCAATGAATAGCAGTGATACACCTGCTGCAGTAATTGGTACATTGGGTAATGGATTGATAGATCAGCTGGATGAGTCATCTCATACAACGCCAGATATCTTTAGCTTGAATAATATGCTTGCTCAGTTTGAACGGAGGGGCGCAACAAGTGTTGCAATGGAAGTGTCATCACATGGTCTTGATCAGGATAGAGTGTTAGGCATTAATTTTGATGTTGCGATACTGACAAATTTAACGCGTGATCATCTTGATTATCATGGTGATATTGAGTCGTATAAGCAGGCAAAGAAAAAACTTTTTATTGAAGATGAAGACAGAACTCTGGTGTTAAATATCGATGATGCCTTCGGTAATGAGGTTTTCTCTGAATTCAGTGATAAAAGGACTATTTGGTTGTATGGCCTAAATGAAGTTCAGGCAAAGCAAAGTAAGTTATTTGCATATGCCAATCATGTAGAAAATCACTCCGAAGGCATGAGGTTTATGTTAGTGAGTTCGCATGGTTCTGCTGAAGTAAACCTTGGTTTGATAGGCGAGTTTAATATTTACAATGCCTTGGCCTGTTTTTGTGTTTTATTACAAAGCGGAATGAATTTTAATTATGCAATAAAGCGTATTGAAAAATTACAAACAGTCGCCGGCAGAATGGAAATTATTTCAGAGGCAGATAAGCCGGTTGTTGTTATTGATTATGCGCATACGCCGGAAGCTCTTTCTCAGGCGCTCAGAAATGTTCGTAAACACGTGATAGGAAAAATTATTTGCGTGTTTGGTTGCGGTGGAGATAGAGATGCTGGTAAACGACCTATGATGGCTCAGGTAGCAGATGAGCTTTCTGATTTGGTCATTCTCACAAGTGATAACCCGCGTAATGAAGATCCAGCACAAATTATTGATGAGATTCGGCAAGGTATTAGTAGTGAGCTCAAGTTAATAGTAGAAGAAGACCGAGCAAGAGCTATTCAGCAAGCCATTGGTATGGCCTCAATTGATGACTTGATTCTAATTGCAGGTAAAGGTCATGAAGAATATCAAATCATAGCAAATAAGAAGATTCCATTTAGTGATAAGCAAAAGGCGATAGAAAGTTTGGAGTCTTATAAATGATGGCATTACTACAGGCATCTGAAATTCTAAATGGAACTATGCAGGGTGGTGACGTGGAGTTTTCTGCGGTATCAACTGATACACGTAGTTTGCAGCAGGGCGATTTATATATAGCGCTGGCTGGTGAAAATTTTGATGGGCATGATTATTTGGATCAGGCAGAAAAAGCCGGTGCAGCAGCAGCGATTGTGCATAAGGACGTATATACAAACTTGCCGCGTATAAAGGTAGAAGATACACGTAAAGCACTAGGTAGTTTGGCAGCAGCCTGGCGTCAATCATTTAATGGAAGTGTTGTTGCGATTACAGGCAGTAATGGCAAGACAACAGTTAAAGAAATGACGGCTGCTATTTTATCTGAACAGGGTGATGTATTAGCGACCAGAGGGAATTTTAATAACGATATTGGTTTGCCTCTCACATTGTTGCGAATGGATAAGGAAGAGTTTGCAGTGATCGAAATGGGAGCTAACCATCACGGTGAAATTGCATATCTAACAGGTGTAACAAGGCCGAATGTTGCCGTTATCACAAATGCAGGTCCTGCCCATCTGGAAGGTTTTGGTTCCATTCAAGGTGTCGCTGAGGCGAAAGGTGAAATTTATCAAGGTTTAGATAAACAAGGAATTGCAGTTGTAAATTTGGATGATGAATATGCTAACTACTGGTTAAGCCTCAATGGTCAACATAAGACGCTTACTTTTTCTATGAGTGATACATCTGCTGATGTGTATGGAGAGTGGAAGCCAGCTACAAATGGTGGCGAGCTGAGTGTTAAGTTAAAAAATGAAAGCTTTACTGTGAATTTACAATTACATGGCGTTCATAATGCAATGAATGCCTTAACGGCAATTTCTCTTGCGGAGTCTTTGCAAGTGCCTAAAGCCAAAATGGTTAAAGCATTAAATGAATTTAATTCTGTAGATGGTCGACTTAATTTCCATCAGGTAAGTGAGTCGTTGATAGTTATTGATGATACATATAATGCAAATCCAGCGTCATTAAAAGCAGGAATAGAAGTGCTTGGTGAATTGTCAGGTGAGCACTGGTTAGTGTTAGGTGACATGGGTGAATTGGGTGGTGAGGTAAAAAGCATACATTTTGATATGGGCGCTCATGCAAAAGAGTCTGGAGTAGATGCATTGCTTGCTGTTGGTGATGCAAGTAGGTATGCCGTTGAAGCCTTTGGTGATGAGGCAGTGTTTTTTAAGACTAAAGACGAGCTAGTTACGTTTGTGCAGCAGCATGAGTCAGAAAAAATAAATATTTTAGTGAAAGGTTCTAGATTTATGCACATGGAAGAAGTTGTTAACTCTTTAATGAAGAGGGCTAACTAATGCTTCTTTGGCTTGCTGATTACCTAACGCAATATCACAGTGGGTTTAATGTTTTTCGATATCTTACGCTGCGAGGAATTTTAGGTGCATTAACGGCATTAATCATATCGTTGATTATTGGCCCATCGATGATACGCAAGTTAACAATGTATAAAATCGGTCAAAATATTCGTGATGATGGTCCTCAAGCGCATTTGTCAAAAGCGGGTACACCGACTATGGGTGGCTCACTTATATTAGTTGCGGTTGCTATTAGTACTTTGCTTTGGATGGATTTAGGTAATCGACAGGTCATTATTGCATTGGCAGTAACCATGTTATTTGGCGGTATTGGCTTTGTTGATGATTATAAAAAATTAAAAGGCGGTAATAGCAAAGGGCTATCTGCAAAGGCTAAATATTTATGGCAAACCATATTTGGTCTGGGTGCAGCAATATATATTTATCAAACTGCAGTACAGCCAATTGAAACAACATTAATTATTCCATTTATTAAGGATTTATATATTCCATTAGGTATCGGTTTTGTCGCATTAGCTTATGTTGTTATCGTTGGTACCAGTAACTCGGTTAATTTAACGGATGGTTTAGATGGGCTGGCAATATTACCAACAGTGATGGTGGCAGGTGCGCTGGGTGTTTTTGCTTATGTAACCGGTCATGTCAATTTTGCAAATTATTTAAGTATTCCATATGTGAATGGCGTTGGTGAGCTGGTTGTATTTTGTGGTGCTTTGGTTGGTGCAGGTCTTGGTTTTTTATGGTTTAACACCTACCCCGCGCAAGTGTTTATGGGTGATGTAGGTGCCCTGGCATTAGGCGCTGCTCTTGGTGTTGTGGCAGTACTAGTGCGTCAGGAGTTGGTGCTTTTTATTATGGGTGGTGTGTTTGTCATGGAGACTGTATCGGTGATATTGCAAGTAGCATCATTCAAACTAACCGGACGCAGAATATTTAGAATGGCGCCGTTACACCATCATTTTGAATTAAAAGGCTGGCCTGAGCCTAGAGTCATTGTCAGGTTTTGGATTATTACGGTAGTACTGGTTTTAATTGGTTTAGCTTCGCTAAAAGTAAGATAGGCATAAGGCTTTAGGAACTATGAATGTAACTGCAGATACATTATCGAGTATTTCTGTAGTTGCATTGGTAACAGCAATGATGACGAATGGTAAGAAAAATTCAGAATATATACTGGTTGTCGGATTGGGCATTACCGGTCTTTCTGCTGTGCGTTACTTATCATCACAAGGAAGAAATATTGTTGTAGTTGATAGCCGTCAAGAAGCACCTGGGCTTAAAGAGTTAGAAGTCGACTTTCCTGAAGTAAATGTGTTTTTAGGAAACTTCGACGAAGCATTATTTTTGGGGGCGTCTCGAATTATTGTTAGTCCTGGCGTTTCGATGAAGCAAAATGTTATTCAGCATGCAATCGAACGGGGTGTGGATGTCATTGGTGATATTGAACTTTTTGCACAACAAGTTGATGCACCAGTAGTTGCTGTGACTGGTTCGAATGGTAAAAGTACGGTTGTCAGTCTGCTCGGTGAAATGGCAAGAATAGCGAGCGTTAAATATGTAGTGGGTGGAAATATTGGTATACCAGCACTGGACTTAATTAATGAGAGTGTGGATTTATACATACTCGAGCTTTCAAGTTTTCAATTAGAAAGTTTAAAAAGTCTAAAGCCAGTTGCTGCAGCAGTTTTGAATATTACACCTGATCATATGGATCGTTATGATAGTTATGCTGAGTATATTGAAGTGAAGAAGCATGTTTATCAGCAATGTGGAGTGGCTGTCATTAATCGAGATGATGAGCAAGTCAGCCTAATGCAAGAAGGTCATAAGTCTATTGCGGGCTTTACTATGCAAGAGCCGAAGCAGGGCGATTATGGCTTGCGAAAATATGATAATGAAATGTGGTTGTGTAAAGGAGATAAAAAATTAATACAGCAGAAGGCTCTTAAATTAAGCGGTCAGCATAATACTGCAAATGCATTAGCCGCATTGGCACTGGGTGATGCAGCTAACTTGCCTTTAGTAAGTATGTTAACAGTCCTAACAAGCTTTTCTGGATTACCACATCGCACACAATTTATTGCTGAAAAGAATCATGTGACGTGGGTGAATGATTCAAAAGGAACAAATGTAGGTGCCACGATTGCAGCAATTAATGGTTTGCAGGTAAAAAATGAACTCTTGCTAATAGCGGGTGGCATTGCAAAAGACGCAGATTTTACTCCTTTAAAATTAGCGGTGAAAGAAAAAGTTAAAGGTGTTGTCTTAATAGGTGTTGATGCACCAAAAATTGAACAGGCTTTACAGGGTGAAGTGGCTATCTGGCACGCCAGAAATATGACAGAGGCGGTAAGTGTCGCATCTGATAAGGCCAATGTTGGCGATACAGTTTTGCTATCTCCAGCCTGTGCAAGCTTTGATATGTTTAATGGTTATGAGCATCGAGGTGAAGTTTTTGTTAAGGCAGTGGAGGACTTACAATGAATGTAGGTATGCTGTTTCAACAAAAACAAAATACTCTGAATATGCAAAAAGAAAAGCCAGTGATGTTGGAAGGGTTGGATTCGACATTAATTGTTCTGGTTGTTGCCTTGTTAATGATTGGTTTGATAATGGTTGCATCTGCATCCATTAGTGTTGCAGATAGTAAAACCAGTACCCCATTTTATTATTTTTATAGGCAGTTAATGGCAGTTGCTCTGGGTCTTGCTGCTGCAATGGTGATATTTAAAATTCGCCTGGTGTATTGGGAAAAGTCAGGAATGATTTTACTGGCAGTTTCATTTGCGTTAGTTGTGCTGGTATTAGTTCCGGGGATTGGTAAAACAGTAAATGGTTCAACACGCTGGATCCCAATAGGTATTTTAAATTTCCAGGTTTCAGAAATTGTTAAATTATTTTTGATAGTTTATGTGGCGGGTTATTTGGTGCGTCATGGTGAAGAAGTACGTTCAAGCTTATGGGGTTTTATCAAGCCAATGATTATGGTTGGTATGGTTTGTATGTTTCTTTTGCTGGAGCCTGACTTTGGTGCATCGGTAGTTATTATGGCAACTGTATTAAGTATGACATATTTAGCTGGTGCAAGATTTATACAATTTGCGGCTGTTATTGCATTGTTTAGTTCAGCAGCAGCATTGCTTGTTTATTCATCTCCATATCGTTTACAGAGACTAACTGCATTTGTGAATCCCTGGGCAGATCCTTTTGATTCAGGGTTTCAATTGACTCAATCCTTAATTGCGGTTGGATCTGGTGGTTGGTCTGGTACAGGTCTGGGTGGAAGTGTACAAAAATTATTTTATTTACCAGAAGCGCATACAGATTTTCTGTTTGCAATTTTGGCAGAAGAGTTTGGTTTAATTGGCGTCGTGATCGTAATTACTTTGTTTTCTGCTTTGGTGTTTAGAGTATTTATGATTGCCAGAAAAGCCGAGGCCTGTGGGAATCGGTTTGCATCATATTTAGCTTATGGAATTGGTATCTGGTTAGGTTTGCAGGCTTTTATTAATATTGGCGTGAATATGGGTGTGCTCCCTACAAAAGGTTTAACGCTACCACTGTTGAGTTATGGTGGTAGTAGTTTGATTGTAGTGAGTTGCTCAATTGGGTTGCTGCTGCGCATAGCCTATGAAAGTTCGAATGGGCAGGCGATGAGCAAGAAACAGTCAAATAGAAAGAGCGCTGTGCAGAGAAAAACAAATAAAAAAACGTTAGTTAAGCCAGTAAGATCAAATAGAAAAAATAAAAGCGTGAAAGATTTAATCGAGGAGGCGGCATGAGCAATGTGATAGTGCGCCCCGTAATGATTATGGCAGGTGGTACAGGTGGGCACGTATATCCTGCATTGGCTGTTGCAGAAGAATTGAAATTGCGCGGTATTCCTGTTGTCTGGATGGGAACGAGGAAAGGTATTGAAGCTCGACTGGTGCCAGAAGCAGGAATTGACGTGGATTGGTTGGGCATGAGTGGTTTACGAGGTAAGGGCATTATAACTTTATTGCTTGCTCCACTGAAAATAGTATTGGCATGTTATCAGGCGTATAAAATATTAATGAAGCGTAAGCCAGCGGTTGTATTAGGTATGGGTGGATTTGTATCAGCACCGGGTGGTTTAATGGCGTGGTTAGTGCGAGTGCCTTTATTAATTCATGAGCAAAATGCCGTACCTGGTATGAGTAATCGCATACTTGCAAAATTAGCGAATAAGGTAATGGAAGCATTTCCAAATAGTTTTTCATCAAACGCTACGCACGTGGGTAATCCTGTGCGTAAAGTGATTGCTGATTTACCATTACCAGAAGTTCGTTTTGTAGAAAGGATGGATGCTCTACGAATATTTGTTTTTGGTGGTAGCTTAGGTGCATCCCGTTTAAATGAATTAGTGCCGCAAGTTTGTGCAGAGTTAAAAGATAAAAAAGAATTGTATATAAAGCACCAAACAGGCACCGGTAATTTTGAACAGACTCAAGCAAATTATAAGCAGCTGGGAGTCAAGGCTGATGTCTTTGAATACATTGATGATATGGCAGAGATGTATGCATGGGCAGACTTGGTGATTTGTCGCGCGGGTGCAATGACTGTAGCTGAACTTGCGGCGGCAGGCGTGGCGTCAATTTTAGTGCCGTATCCACATGCAGTAGATGATCATCAAACCTACAATGCTCGATATTTAAGTGAATCGAGTGCAGGAATATTGTTGCAACAGAAAGATTTGAATGTGGATTCTCTGGTTAATGTGATAAATGGCATTGATAGAAGTGCAGCACTTAACATGGCGACTAAAGCCAAAGAAAAAGGCATGCCAGAATCAACCCGTTTGGTCACAGAGGCATGCTTAATTGCGGGAGGATATGATGTTAATTGAATCGCATCCTATGCGTAAAATTCAGCGTGTTCATTTTGTGGGCATTGGTGGCGTTGGTATGTGTGGAATTGCAGAGGTTCTACTTAATCTTGGTTATAAGATTTCAGGATCTGATGTAAAAGAGAATGTGGCAACAAAACGCTTGAGTCAGCAGGGCGCAGAAATATATATAGGGCAAGCAGAAAAGAATATTGAAAGTGCAGAGGTCGTTGTTGTATCTACGGCAATTTCAGTAGATAACGTAGAAGTCATTGCGGCTAGAGAAAAACGTATTCCTGTTGTTCGCCGTGCAGAGATGCTTGCAGAAATAATGCGCTTCCGCTACGGGATTGCGATTGCAGGAACCCATGGAAAAACTACAACTACGAGTTTAACTGCAAGTATTCTTATTGAGGCGGGAATCGATCCAACTTATGTAATTGGTGGGAAATTAAATAGTGCAGCTACTAATGCGAAACTAGGCGAAGGTAAATATTTTGTTGCGGAAGCCGATGAAAGTGACGCTTCCTTTTTATTGTTGCAGCCCATGATGGCTGTCGTTACGAATATAGATGCTGATCACCTGGAAACACATGGTGGAGACTTTGAAAAATATAAACAGTCATTTATAGAATTTTTACATCACTTGCCTTTTTATGGCCAGGCCATTATTTGTCTGGATGATATGGAAAATGAGCAGATTCTCGATCAGGTATCTCGTCCCATCGTTACATATGGAATTGAATCAGACGCTGATGTAAAAGCAGAAAATATTCATTGTAACGGTATGCAGTGTCACTATGACTTAAGGCTTCCAGATGAGAGTGATGCAATAAATATCACCTTGAATTTGCCGGGTAAGCATAATGTTTTGAACTCGCTTGCGGCAATTACAGTTGCACATCTGTTGGGTGTTAATACGCAGTCAATACAAAAAGCATTGCAAACGTTTGATGGCATTGGTCGTCGTATGCAGCAGTATGGCGAAATTAAAACGATTAAAGGTAATGTGTTATTGGTTGATGACTATGGTCATCATCCAACAGAGATTAAGGCAACTCTGGAGGCTGCTAAAGGCGCGTGGAGTAATAAGCGCATAGTGGTTGTTTTTCAGCCTCATAGATATACGCGTACAAGAGATTTGTTTGAAGATTTCAGTAAGGTTTTATCGGAAGCAGATACATTAATAATTACAGAAGTATATGCGGCGGGTGAAGAGCATATAGCTGGTGCAGATGGTCGCGCACTTTGTGCGGCGATTCGCGCTAGAGGAAGGGTTAACCCAGTATTTGTTGAAAATCTAGAAGATTTGAACTCATCTATTATCGACTTAATTGAAGATGGTGATGTTGTGCTGACATTAGGTGCAGGTAGCATTGGTTCTATTGCGGAAAAACTACCTAAGGCGTTGGCGAAATGATGACGGCTTCAAACGTATATAGCTTTAGGGGGACATTACAGTTAGATGAGCCAATGGTTAAACATACTAGTTGGCGAGTGGGTGGAAAAGTTGATCAGTTATATACGCCCGCAGATATTGATGACCTAGCTAGTTTTTTAAATAGTTTACCAACAGCTGAACCAGTTATGTTTATTGGGCTTGGCAGTAATTTGCTGGTAAGGGATGGGGGTATCCGTGGAACGGTAATATCATTAAAAGGAAGCCTGTCTGAAATTTCATTATTAGAAAACAATGTGATTAGAGCGAGTGCCGGCGTTAGCTGTGCAAAATTATCACGATTTTGCCACCGAAATAATTTATTGGGCGGTGAGTTTTTTGCGGGTATACCGGGTTTGCTTGGCGGTGCATTGGCAATGAATGCTGGAGCATTTGGTGGGGAAACCTGGTCGGTGATTGAGTCTGTAACCACTATAGATATGCAAGGTAATATTTATGTGAGATCAGCAGAAGATTATGAAATCTCATATCGCTCTGTGAAAGGCCCTAAAGATGAATGGTTTGTAAGCGCTGATATCAGATTGACTCTGGGTGATGGTAAGGCTGCGGCAAAAAATGTTAAAGAGCTTCTTGAAAAAAGAAACCAGACACAACCGACGGGCTTACCAAGCTGCGGTTCGGTATTTAAAAACCCTCAGGGTGATTACGCTGCGCGTTTAATTGAGGCCAGTGGCTTGAAGGGGTTTAGAATTGGTGATGCGATTGTTTCTGAAAAGCATGCGAATTTTATTATTAATAGTGGTAACGCCAGTGCCAGCGATATAGAGAAATTAATGAAGCTGGTAGAAAGAACGGTGGAGCGGAAACAAGGTGTAAAACTACAGTCCGAAGTGAAGATTGTAGGAGAGTTTGCTGATGAATGATTTTAGAAAAGTAGCTGTTCTTATGGGTGGCTGGTCAGCAGAACGTGAAGTGTCACTGAATAGTGGTACAGCAGTTTTAAATGCATTAACCAAACAAGGTATCAATGCAGTAGGCGTTGATGTCAATCGTGATATTTGCAAAGAATTAAAAGAAGCTAATTACAGTCATGTATTTAATGTTATGCATGGTCGCGGTGGTGAAGATGGTGTTGTTCAAGGTGTGCTGGAGTTGTTGAAAATTCCATATACTGGATCAGGCGTTCTGGGTTCTGCATTAGCAATGGATAAATTGCGTTGTAAGCAAATCTGGCAGGCATCATCACTAGCAACACCAGAGTATAAAGAATTAAATTCAGTTGAAGACTGTGAAATTGCCTTAGAGCATTTAGGTTTACCAATGATGGTTAAGCCTGTACTTGAAGGATCGAGCATTGGTATCAGTAAAGTCAATTCGCATGAAGAAATGATACCTGCCTGGGAGTTGGCAAAGAAGAGTGGCGGAACCATTATTGCGGAGAAGTTTATTCAAGGTGAAGAATATACCGCGGCTATTTTAGGTGATCGAGTTTTGCCGATGATTCGTTTGCGTACAGATAATGATTTTTATGATTATCAGGCAAAGTATGTTTCAAATGATACGCAGTACATATGTCCATGTGGCTTGTCTGAAAACTATGAAGCAGAATTGGCTAGCATGATGATGCGTGCTTTCAAAGCCGTTATGGCAGAGGGTTGGGGGCGAGTTGATTTTATGCTTGATAGCGATAATCAACCATGGCTAATTGAAGTGAATACAGTGCCAGGTATGACAGATCATAGCTTGGTACCAATGGCAGCAAAACATGCGGGTATGTCTTTTGAAGAGCTAGTGTTGAATATATTGCAGGGGGCGTTTATTCATGAATAAAAAGCGTCAGGCTGTAAGAGGTGTAAATAAAGTTAAGAGTGAGAATGTAGGAAAAACATTGGCAATAATATCAGCATTAGCAGGTTTTTTATGGAAGCCTAAATTATTGTTTTTTTCTATGTTTGTTGCGTCGCTCTCTATTGTTTTGACACAAATAAATATGCAGAAAGTATTACCAATATCATCGGTGAAAATAGAAGGTGAGTTCAAGTACCTTGATAAAGAACAGTTAACAAAGCGAGCGATGCCCGTTGTTGATGGTGGTTTTTTTAGCGTTGATTTATCGGCTGTGCGTAATGTGTTTATTAGCTTGCCATGGGTTGAAGATGTTTCGGTGCGTCGCCAGTGGCCTGACCAGTTGCTGGTTAGAATTATAGAAAAAAAACCAGTGGTATATTGGGGTGATAATGCGGTGCTTAGCGCAAAAGGTGTGCTGTTTATGCCAGAAAAAAAATTAACTGAAAATTTGCCTTATTTGAAAGGGCCAGAAGGATTACATAAAACAATGTTTCAAGAGTTGGCGCGTATGCAGGCGTGGTTGCTAGAAACTGGCTTACATATACAGCGCATGAGTCTGGACGAAAGACGATCATGGACGTTAAAAATGACAGATGGAATAGAACTACGGTTGGGTAGAGAAAAAATGCATCAAAGATTGCAACGATTTGCATCAGTGTATAAAAATAATTTTCAATCAGAAATGCGTAAAATCAAGCATATAGATATGCGATATACCAATGGTTTTGCAGTGGCCTGGACAGAGGCATAAAAGTTATGACAAAAAAGACAGAAAAAAACCTGGTAGTTGGGCTGGATATAGGGACATCTAAAGTTGTCGCTATAGTCGGTGAAATAACGTCAAGTGGTGAGGTTGAAATTATTGGTCTTGGTTCTCATCCATCAAAAGGATTAAAGAAAGGTGTAGTAGTCAATATTGAATCTACCGTGCAATCAATTCAGCGTGCAGTAGAAGAGGCTGAGTTAATGGCAGGGTGTCAGATTAATTCTGTATATGCAGGGATTGCCGGGAGCCACATTAAAAGTATTAACTCGCATGGAATTGTGGCCATTAAAGATCGAGAAGTAAGTGAGATGGATCTGGATCGTGTAATAGATGCAGCACGTGCAGTTGCTATTCCTGCAGATCAACGTGTTCTACATGTCTTGCCACAAGAGTTTATTATTGACGAGCAAGAGGGTATTCGTGAGCCGATTGGTATGTCAGGTGTAAGACTTGAAGCAAAAGTACATTTGGTAACAGGTTCAGTTGGTGCGGCGCAAAACATTATTAAGTGTGTTCGACGTTGTGGGCTGGAAGTCGACGATATTATTTTAGAGCAACTTGCATCTAGTTATTCTGTATTAACTGATGATGAAAAAGAGTTAGGTGTTTGTATTGTTGATATCGGTGGCGGGACAACAGATATTGCAGTTTTTGCTGATGGTGCGATTCGACATACAGCAGTGATTCCAATTGCGGGTGATCAGGTAACAAATGATATAGCCGTAGCTTTACGAACACCCACGCAATATGCAGATGAAATAAAAATTAAATATGCCTGTGCACTTCGTCAACTGGCAAATCCAGAAGAAACGATTGAAGTACCAAGTGTTGGTGACAGAGCACCGCGCAAATTATCGCGACAAACATTAGCTGAAGTTGTTGAGCCACGTTACGATGAATTATTAACACTTGTTCAAGCCGAGTTACGAAAAAGTGGCTTTGAAGATATTATTGCGGCCGGTGTAGTACTCACTGGTGGTAGTTCAAAAATGGAAGGTGTAGTGGATCTTGCTGAAGAGATATTCCACATGCCTGTTCGCTTAGGCAAGCCTCAGTATGTAAGTGGCTTGGCGGATGTAGTATCCAATCCAATTCACGCAACCGGTGTTGGGTTGTTGCTATTTGGAGAGCAGCATCAAAACAGTGGTAACCGATATTTTTCAACCGAAGGGGGAATGAAAGGCACATGGGAACGTATGAAAAACTGGTTCCAGGGGAACTTTTAGCAATATCTTCCGGAGTTAAAATTCGGGAGAAACAAATTTTAATCAAAAATAAGCGGACAACAGAAGATTGTCTGAATAAAAATACAAATGAGGAGAGAGCACATGTTTGAGTTGATGGATTCTGTTGCACAAGATGCCGTCATTAAAGTCGTTGGAGTTGGCGGCGGTGGTGGTAATGCGGTTACACATATGATGTCGACGGGTATTGAGGGCGTTGATTTTGTTTGTGCTAATACCGATGCGCAAGCACTTAAAAAAATCAATGGTGTAACGTCGTTACAAATTGGTGGGAATATAACTAAAGGATTAGGCGCAGGTGCTAATCCAGAAATTGGTCGCCAGGCAGCATTAGAAGATCGTGAACGCATTCAGGAAACCTTGATGGGTGCTGATATGATTTTTGTAACGGCTGGTATGGGTGGTGGTACTGGTACAGGTGCTGCTCCTATCGTTGCTCAGATTGCACGTGACATGGGAATACTTACGGTGGGTGTTGTAACTAAACCATTCGTGTTCGAAGGTGCAAATCGTATGAAAATTGCGGCGAGTGGTATTAAGGAATTAAGTCAGCATGTTGATTCATTAATTACTATTCCGAATGATAAGTTGCTTAGCGTTTATGGACGTGAGTTCGACTTAATGAATGCCTTTAATGGCGCTAATGATGTGTTACACAATGCAGTTCAGGGCATCACCGAACTGATTACGCATCCTGGTGTTATCAATGTCGATTTCGCAGATGTACGTACAGTAATGACGCAAAATGGCATGGGCATGATGGGGTCTGGTCGCGCTACCGGTGATAATCGTGCAGCATTAGCCGCTGAATCAGCTGTAGCTAGCCCATTACTAGAAGATGTAAATATCTCAGGTGCACGTGGTATTTTAGTTAATGTTACGGGTACGAACCTGACACTGGGTGAGTTTGAAGATATCGGCGCCATTATTAACTCATTTGCTTCAGAAGAGGCGGTTGTGGTTATGGGTACAGCTATAGATCCAGAATTAGAAGACGAGTTACGTGTAACTGTTGTAGCGACTGGTTTAGGTCAGCAAATAACGGCTGGTAATAAGGAAACAATGAAAATTGTGAAGCGTAATACGGCGGGTGATGTGGATTATGGTGATTATGATAAGCCAACTATTCAGCGTAAAAAGGCATCTGGAGATGGTTTAACGGGTACATTAGATGATGACTTGCTGGATATTCCTGCTTTTTTACGTCGTCAGGCTGATTAAAATAGTGGCTAAATAAGAAGTTAATAATTTTTATATAGAGATATTGGGAGAGATGGTGAATCTTTTCCATTTTGTGTGCAAGTTGGCTGTTTAAAGTAAAAACTTGCTTATAATGTCCTATATCAGAATATTATGTTCTTATTGTTACAATTTATGTATAATTTGTGCGGCTTTTTTGGCTCTATAAGCTAATGGCGTCGTAAAATATGCTTAATAATTAGGAATTTCCACTTGATTCGTCAACGCACTATAAAGAATGTTATCCGCGCAACCGGTGTTGGTTTGCATACAGGCAACAAGGTATATCTTACTTTGCGACCTGCTGCTCCAGATACAGGTATTATATTTAGACGTGTGGACCTTGATGAGCCAGTTGAAATACGTGCAAAAGCAGAAAATGTGTGTGATACCCAGCTTTCTACTACCCTAGGTGAGAATGGCGCAAAGGTATCGACTGTAGAGCATTTGCTATCTGCGATGGCCGGTCTTGGTATTGATAATGCGTATGTTGATTTGAGTGCGGATGAAGTTCCAATAATGGATGGCAGCTCAGGTCCATTTGTCTTTTTGCTGCAATCTGCCGGTATTATTGAGCAGAATAAGGCGAAGCGATTCATTAAAATTACTAAGCCAATTATTGTGGAAGAGCAGGATAAGTGGGCAAAATTTGAGCCTTTTGAAGGTTTTAAGGTGAGCTTTACTATTAGCTTCAAGCACCCAGTTTTCAATGGTGCGCCACAGACCGCTGAAATTGATTTTTCTTCCACTTCATTTGTGAAGGAGGTTAGTCGCGCACGTACCTTTGGCTTCATGAGCGATTTTGAAAAGCTGCGTGAAAATAACCTCGCGTTAGGTGCCAGTCTGGATAATGCTATTGGTGTTGATGAGTTCCGGGTGCTTAATGAAGATGGTCTGCGTTATCAGGATGAGTTTGTAAAACACAAAATTCTTGATGCTATTGGCGATTTATATTTATTAGGACATAGTCTAATAGGTGCGTATTCAGGCTACAGATCAGGGCATGGTTTGAACAATAATTTATTAAAAGCGCTAATTGCCAATCCCGATGCATGGGAAGAAGTGACATTTGAAGATGATAATGCGACTTCACCTATTTCATACTCTCAGCCAGTACATGCATAGTAAGTTCTGTTAACTAAAAACATGTAAAAGCCCCGTATATCGGGGTTTTTTATTGCCTGAAATAAAGGTGGGCGTAAGCCTATTTTGCTTTTTTTGACAAGCGCTGCATTGCCTCTCGTAGTGTGGGGTCAGAAATGCAGCCTGCTGTTTGCTCGATCATTCTTGCGCTATTTTTGCTTAGTGTTCTTTTTTGGGGGGTGTAAGGATCGATAACCCGTGTTGGTGGAGCCAATTTAATTTTAATTCGAGTCAGTGATATACCCGCATGCTGATGCAGGGCTTCAAGTATCGTTTGGCTAAACATACGAAGACGGGTTTGCCATACCGGTGAATCGGTTAATAAAATCAGTTCGTTTTCACGTATGCCAATAACATCAAGGTGTGTATGGCAGTCCAGAGGGAGTGAAGCCTTGATAGCCTGCCCTATTTTTTGTAATTCTTGCGCTTTACGGAGAATACGCTGCTGTAATTTATCGGAAATATTTTCCATTTGAGCTCTAATGTACGTCGATAAGTGGCCTATTTTAATGATTCAGCGGGGTAGGTGCATTAAGAATCTAAAGAAATGGGCATAATGTAGTAAAGATCTGTAATCCAAACGGGTAATATGCTATGTTCTGACCTATATTTTTGTTTATAATCTTTTCTTAGGTACTTCATTACACGTTAGTTTTTCTGTATGGATATAATTCTTTTAAGTAAATTTAGAGGGCGCCCTTGCCGAGTGCAAATTGGTAGCCCAATGCAGCTTATGCTGCTGTTTGTGTTTACGTCAATATTTGCATCTGGCTTAGGCCTATTCGGCTATTGGGTAGGTCAGTCACAGGCTTCATCGTCCAGCATTAGCTCAATTCAGCAAGAAATTAAATTGCAGCGTGATTTAATCAGCCAGACTCGTTTCAATGCACGTGCAGATTTAGATGCCTTAGCCGCGAGGCTGGGTGAGGTGCAGGCACATGCCATGCGCTTAAACGCTTTAGGCCAAAAACTGGTCACTATAGCCAAATTAGACAGAGGTGAGTTTAACTTTGAAGAATCACCAGGTATTGGTGGGCCTGAAGAGGTTGGGCTACAGGAATTAGACTTCGGAAGTGAGATTGATGAGGTCATATTAGAACTTGAGGATCGTGAACAGCAGCTCGGTGTGTTGGAAAACATATTGATGAGCAGTCACATGCAGGAAGAAGTATTACCAGAAGGTCGCCCAATTAAGCGCGGATGGATTTCATCTTATTACGGAACACGCACCAACCCTTTTACGGGGAAATTGCAGTTTCATAAGGGTATGGATTTCGCAGCAAAATCGGGTTCAGATGTTTTGGCTGTGGCGGGAGGTGTCGTTACCTGGTCATCCAAACGTTATGGTTATGGTAATTTAGTAGAAATAAATCATGGAAATGGCTATATGACTCGTTATGGGCATAACGCCAAAAACCTGGTTGAAGTGGGTGATACTGTCAATAAAGGGCAGTTAATCTCTTTGATGGGTTCAACTGGTCGCTCTACTGGTCCACATGTCCATTTTGAAGTATTGAAAAATGGTCGTCAGATCAATCCTCAAAAGTTTGTACAAAGACGATAATAACTCTTCATATCGCGTATATTGCTGTTTTTTATACTCAGAACTTAAGCCTCTCAGCTTTCTAATGCATAATAACAGCCCCATTTAAAGCAATTTGTAAGTAATAAGGATACACAATGGCATCCACTTTAATGCGAAAAATTTTTGGTAGTCGCAACGACCGTCAAGTTAAAAAATATCGCAAAATTGTAAACAAAATAAACAACCTTGAAGCAGGGCTAGAAAGCTTAACGGACGATCAACTGGGTGCCAAAACAGTCGAATTCCGTGAAAGATTAACAGCAGGTGAGACTCTTGACTCCTTGTTGCCGGAGGCGTTTGCAACGGTTAGAGAAGCCGGGCGTCGTGCATTAGGCATGCGGCATTTTGATGTACAGATGATTGGGGGCATTGTTTTACATAATGGCAGCATTACAGAAATGCGCACCGGTGAAGGCAAAACCCTGGTTGCAACATTGGCTGCTTATTTAAATGCATTACCAGGTAAGGGTGTTCACGTAATAACGGTGAACGATTATCTTGCACAGCGTGATGCTGGCTGGATGGGGAAACTCTATGCTTTTCTTGGTATGACTACAGGTATTGCAGTGGCAGGTATGGACCCTTTACAGAAAAAAGAAGCCTACGCTGCTGACATTACCTATGGTACAAACAATGAATTTGGTTTTGACTATCTACGCGATAACATGGCATTTAGTGTTGAGGAGAAAGTTCAGCGAGGGCAAAATTTTGCAGTAATTGATGAAGTCGATTCTATCTTAATTGATGAAGCAAGAACGCCTCTTATTATATCCGGGCCAACCAATGACAACTCGGAGTTGTGTACTAAATTTAACGGGTTGGTGGCAGAACTAGAACAAGGTGAAATTGCTGCGTCGAAAGAGGAAGAGCCCACCGGTGATTTCACTGTAGATGAAAAAAATAAGCAAGTTCATATTACCGATAAAGGACATGAAAAAGTAGAACAGCTGCTGATTCGTGAAAATGTTCTCGATGAAAATGACAGTCTATACAGCGCTACCAATATCAATCTAATTCATTATCTGAATGCATCTATTCGTGCCAATGTAATTTATCAAAAGGACGTTCATTATATTGTTCAGGATGGAAAAATTGTCATTGTCGATGAATTTACTGGCCGTACGATGGAAGGACGTCGTTGGTCTGATGGCCTACATCAGGCGATTGAAGCGAAAGAAGGCGTTCACATTGAAAATGAAAACCAGACACTAGCTTCGATTACCTTCCAGAATTATTTCCGTTTATATGAAAAATTATCAGGTATGACCGGTACTGCAGATACAGAGGCATTTGAATTTCAGTCTATTTATGGTCTGGAAGTTATGGTTGTTCCTACAAATGTACCGGTTGCAAGAAAAGATCACGGTGACCTAATTTATCTTACCGAAGAAGAAAAGTTCAATGCAATAGCTGAAGACGTGAAAGACTGTATTCAACGACAGCAACCGGTTTTGGTTGGTACAGCATCGATCGAAGCCTCTGAGCACTTATCTGGTTTATTGAATAAGTTAAATATTAAACACAGTGTATTGAATGCAAAGCAACATGAACGCGAAGCAATGATTATTGCCGAAGCTGGTGTGCCTGGTGCGGTAACTATTGCTACTAATATGGCTGGACGAGGAACCGATATTGTTTTGGGCGGTAATCTGGATGTCGAAATTGCTGCGAAAGGCGATATTAGTGAAGAAGAAAAAATTGCTTTAAAAACAGAATGGGAGAAACGGCATCAGCAAGTTTTAGACTATGGTGGACTACATGTAATTGGAAGTGAAAGGCATGAGTCGCGTCGTATCGATAATCAACTGCGTGGTCGTTCAGGACGACAGGGTGATGCTGGCTCTACACGTTTTTATTTGTCGCTGCAAGATGATCTAATGCGTATATTTGCATCAGATAAAGTATCCGGCCTAATGAAAAAATTAGGCATGGAAAAAGATGAAGCAATTGAGCACCCATGGGTTTCGCGTGCTATTGAAAATGCACAGCGTAAAGTTGAAGGTCATAACTTTGATATTCGTAAGCAATTACTTGAATACGATGATGTAGCAAATGATCAGCGTAAAGTTGTTTACCAGCAGCGCAATGAAATGATGTCTGAGGATGATTTGAGTGGCATTGTAGAGTCAATTCGTGAAGATGTAATTGATGCATTGGTGGTAGCGCATGTGCCTATAGGTACACATGAAGAACAATGGGATCTTGTTGGACTTCAGGCTGTATTAGAAGAAGAAACTGGTTTGCAGTGTGATCTTCAAAAATGGTTAGATGAAGATGATCAATTAAATGAATATACTCTGGGTGAGCGCATAATCTCTGAGCTTAAAGCTGTATATAAAGCTAAAGAAGATCAAATTGGTTCAACTGAATTACGACGGTTTGAAAAATACATCTTATTACAGGTATTAGATTCTCACTGGAAAGAGCATTTAGGCGCCATGGATTATTTACGTCAAAGTGTAAATTTACGTGCTATGGCACAGAAAAATCCAAAGCAAGAGTACAAGCGTGAATCATTTGAAATGTTTACGGAAATGCTCGAGCAGATTAAGCAGGAAGTTGTTTCTACATTGTCTAAAGTTGAAATTAGATCTCAGGAAGAAATTGACGAATTAGAAAGAATGCAACAAATGCCAACAGATATAAATTTTGAGCATGCTGATTCTTCCGGTGTTCAGGCAGAAGATAATACTGCGGAACCAAATAGTGAAGCAGAAGCACGACCATTTGTTCGTTCGGACAAAAAAGTGGGGCGTAATGATCCCTGCTATTGTGGCTCAGGTAAGAAGTTTAAACAATGTCACGGAAAGTTAACATAAAATGTCAGTAGGTCTTATAGAGCCAGATGTCCTTTTGCCCATCAAGGGCATTCGTTTGTCTTCGGTTTCGGCGGGCATTAAAAAAAATCAGAATAAAGATTTGGTTTTAGTAGAGCTGGCAGAGAATAGTTCATGTGCTGCTGTTTTTACAAAAAATAAATTTTGTGCAGCACCAGTCACACTGGCAAAACAACATCTTGCCACAGCCGCTCCTCGTTATTTATTGATTAATTCAGGTAATGCAAATGCAGGTACTGGCAAGAAGGGTATGGATGATGCAGTTGCCAGTTGCGAGTTAGTTGCCAAGCAATCAGGTTGTAGTGCGCAGCAAGTTTTGCCATTTTCTACAGGAGTGATTGGTGAAAATTTACCAGTTGATAAAATTGCCGCAGCTCTGCCAGAGGTATTTAACCAGCTACTCGATGATAACTGGATTAGTGCTGCTCATGGAATAATGACGACAGATACTAAACTAAAGGGTATTTCTCGTCAGTTTGAGTTACAAGGTAAAACAGTCACTATTACTGGTTTATCGAAAGGCGCGGGTATGATTCAACCGAATATGGCAACGATGTTGGCATATATAGGGACTGATGCAGCAATTGATCAAGCCTTGTTGCAAGAATGTTTACTAGACGCAGTGAGCTTGTCTTTTAATTCTATTACAGTTGATAGTGACACTTCTACAAATGATGCTTGTGTTTTAATGGCAACTGGTCAAGCAGGAAACACTCATATAGTTGAAAAAAATGAAGACTATTTACAGTTGTTTAATGCGGTGAGTGAAGTGTGTTTGTATCTTGCTCAGGCTATTATTCGTGATGCTGAAGGGGCTACAAAATTTGTGACACTGCAGGTTGGCTCTAGCATGAGTATTGAAGATGCGCGTCAGGTGGCTTATACAGTTGCACATTCCCCATTGGTGAAAACGGCATTGTTTGCATGTGATCCTAATTGGGGAAGAATACTTGCTGCTGTAGGGCGTGCAGGCGTAGATTTCGACATTGATAAAATTAAAATTTATCTGGGTGATGTTTGCATTGTTTCAAATGGTGGACGTGACCCCGCTTATACAGAAGAACAGGGCCAGGCAATTATGAACCAGGAAGAAATTTTGATTCGTATTGAGCTTAATACCGGTGAGTACAAGGCCAGTATATGGACTAGTGATCTATCCTATGAGTACGTTAAAATTAATGCAGAGTACAGAAGCTAAATCATAAAGTAAGTTTTCTTATAAATTCTATTCTGGAATATGAATAATGACTTCCCCAGTCGTTCAAGTTGCCATTGCAGTTATTGTCAATCAGGATAATGAGGTATTAATATCGCTGCGCCCTAGCGAATCGCATCAGGGTGGTCTGTGGGAGTTTCCTGGAGGTAAGCTTGAAGTGGATGAGTCCGTTGAGGATGCACTGAAACGTGAACTGCAGGAAGAGCTCGATATTTGCCTGTTAGAATCTCATCCCTTTAAAATTATTCAACACCAGTACACTGATAAATCGGTGATGCTTAATATCCATTTTGTAACTTCTTTTAGTGGTGAGCCAAAAGGTCGTGAAGGTCAGCCAATCCAATGGAAATTAATTGATAAATTAAAGTCAGTAGATTTTCCAGCCGCAAATCGCAGTGTCATTCATTCATTGCAATTACCTGACAAATATATGATTACTGGGGCGTTTGATGATCAGCACGATTTTTTACTCAGGCTTGAAAGCAGTTTACGCTCGGGGATCAAGCTAGTTCAAATGCGATGTAAAAATATAGATCGGTCTTCTTTTATAACGCTATCGAACCAAGCCAGGATTGTATGCGAAAAATATAAAGCAACATTATTATTGAATACAACCCCCGAAATTTTTATACAGGCACAGGGGCATGGATTACATTTAAGTGGTCAACTATTGCATTCGACAGAAGTAAGGCCAGTAGGCCTTGAAAAAATATTATCAGTATCTTGCCATACAGCTGTAGACATAAGACAAGCTCAAAAAATTAATGCTGATATTATTTTATTATCACCTGTGAATGAAACCACGAGCCACCCAGGTGTTAAAGGTATAGGCTGGATGGCCTTTGCTGAATTAATTTCTGATATTGATATCCCTGTATATGCATTGGGTGGAATGAAGCAAAGCGATATACCTAAAGCAGTAAAACTTGGCGCTCAGGGTGTGGCTGCTATTTCCAGTTTCTGGCAAGAGATTACTAATATATGAAAATGGGATTAGTTTTTCTGCTGAGCGTTTTTTTAGTGTCATATTTATTAGGCTCACTCCTGGAAAATAATAGACAGACGGAATCCTTTTTTAATAAATCAACTTGTGATTTGTTAAATGGAAGCTGTCATATAGTTAATAGAGATATTGAGTATGAAATTGCCTTTGATGGTGTGCCTTCGCCATTAACACCATTTGGTATTCGTCTTACAGCTTTGGATTCGAAAATATCTCATGTAGGAATTGAATTTGAAATGGAAGAAATGGATATGGGGAATAATTTTTATTCACTTGAAAATAAGGGGAAATTTTGGGACGCTCAAGTATTGCTACCGGTTTGCTCATTGGGCAGGAATGACTGGTTGCTACGAGTAAATGTTGTGAGAGACGAAGTAATGTACTCAACCGAGCTTAAGTTTTCTCAATAAAAAAGAAACTAGTATTTATAAAATACAACAAGCAATTTTAAATGGAATGTCTTGTTTGTTCTGTTCAGGTCTGGTCGATGGATCGCAGGCGGTTAAAAAACGGATTGTGAAGCGGTGTTTTCCAGCGCTAATTTCCGGGAATACGTTGGTGTCTTTAGGAAGAGAGACACGAATCATCAAGCATGCTTGATTGGAGTCAAGGTTCTTTTGGTAAAAGCCTGCCTCAGCTACTTCTTCAAGAAAGTCCGTACTATCTCGAATGACTCGTAATATTAATCTTACTGCATTTTCCAGTGTTGTGAATGGTTGAAACCAGTTTTGTAGGGTGATTATTCGTTTTTCATACGACTGACTGAGCCAATGTGCATATACAGGCAAATCAAATTCACAAAGCCCACCGGGCATATTCAATCGTTGACGAATTGCATTGAGCAGCTCGTTTTGTAACAGTCCCTGCCCGATATTATTGCTTATTTCATGGAGTTTTTGCAGGCAGGCTTCTTGTTCGCTTATGATATCTTCGAGTCGCCCCTGATCAATATCAGGTATTTTTGTAAATGTTTTAAGAGCAGCGTGCTGACGTTCTAGTTCTTTAATAGTTTCACGTTTTATATCACCTCGACCTAGCATGCTCATAATATCAAGAATACTCTTTACAGCACTATGCGTATCCCAATCTGAATTGTGATCAATGTGTTGAGCAAACTGATTGAATAAATGTTCAAGCCGTAAAAATGTACGGATGCGCTCATTCAAAGGCTGTTCAAAAATGAGTTGATCTGACATATGTTTACCGTGAATAAAATCTTCTCTTCGCATTTTGGCATAAAAACTTAATAAACATAAGTCTAATGCACTATTGTAATTAGGTTGCTGGTTATAAGTGTGAACTAAGTGCAGTGTTTCTTGGTACTAGCCAGCTTCAAATATTTTTGGTGGCAGAGCTCGACCTGATTCTTTAATAAGCTAATATCATGCGAATTTTCAATTATTTCATCTGCACGATCTAGCCTTTGCTGTCTGGGTACTTGAGCTTCAATAATAGAATCAATATCTTTAATGCTTCTATTATCACGAGCTTTGGTGCGAATACGTTGTAATTGTTCGTCACAATCAACAACTAGTATTCGATCATATATTGATTGTTGATTTGTCTCGAAAAGTAAGGGTATTGCGATAATAACATATGCTGAACCCTGTAATTTAAGTAGCTGTTGATCTACAGAATACCTGATTTTGGGATGTAATATTGTTTCTAATAGAACTCGTTTTTTTGGGTCGCTAAATATTATTCTGGCAAGGGCTTTTCTGTTGAGGCTGGAGTCTTCTAAAAGTATATCTTTGCCAAAAGTAGTAGTGATTTCGTTAAGCGCAGCTTCTCCTGGTTCAACTAATTGGTGAGCTATAACATCTGTATCGATAACTGGTACACCTAGTGTTGAAAAAAGTTGGCACACCGTACTCTTTCCGCAACCAATTCCACCGGTTAATGCAACCGTTAGCATGATCTATATATTTAGCCAGAGACGATTAATATCTTGTCCCCATAAAAATGCTATCCAGCCTGCAATAGCAAGGTAAGGTCCGAATGGAATGGGGATGTTTTTATTATGTCGTGTGAAAATAATCATAGCGATACCGATTGCAGCGCCAACAAGTGAGGAAAGAAGAATAATCTGAGGAAGCATTTGCCAGCCCATCCATGCCCCAAGAGCAGCAAGTAGCTTAAAATCACCGTAGCCCATGCCTTCTTTACCGGTAATGGCTTTAAATAGTTTATAGATGCACCAGAGTATTAAATAACCGACTATCGCTCCAAATACTGAAGATTCTAAATCAGTATATACACCTGAGGTATTGATGAGTATGCCTAGCCATAACAGGGGAAGTGTAATATTGTCTGGTAATAGTTGAGTTTTCGCATCTATCATTGTCAGGCTGATTAGTGCCCATGTGAATATTAGTCCCCAAAAGGTTTCAGCGCTTACGCCAAACTTTAATGCAACTGCTACAGATAGAATTGCAGTAATGGCTTCAATAGCAGGGTATTGTGCAGAAATATGCGTACCACAAGACGCGCATTTTCCCCTTAGTAGAATGTAACTAATGACAGGAATATTTTCCCATGCCCGTATTTTGTGGCCACAATCAGGGCAGGTCGAGTCTGGCTTTGATAAATTGAAGGTGCCACTTTTTTCAGTGGTATCAATCTCTAAAAATGACTGGCACTCACTGCGCCATTCATTCTGTAGCATGATGGGCAGCCTATAAATAACAACATTTAAAAAGCTACCCACAGCTAAGCTAACAAATAGTATGCTTGAATAGAAAAGCCAGGGGCTAGTATGGAATGTCTGTATAACTAAATTAAAATAATTATCAGCCACCAATAACTTCGCCCATTTTGAAAATTGGTAAGTACATAGCGATAACGAGTCCACCAATAACAATCGCAAGGAATACCATTATGAGTGGCTCCATTAAACTGGTAAGTGCATCGACAGAATTATCAACTTCGGCCTCATAAAAATCGGCTACTTTAGCTAGCATGTCATCTAAGGCACCCGATTCTTCACCTATGGAAACCATTTGTACGACCATATTCGGAAATAGATCAGGGAAGGTTTGCAGGCTACTTTGAAGTTGTAAGCCACTAGATAAATCGTCACGCATAACTAATATCGCCTTCACGTACTCGTTGTTGCCTGCAGCACCTGCGACTGAGTCCATGGCTTCAACTAATGGCACGCCTGCGGTGAACATGGTGGAAAGTGTTCTCGAAAAACGCGCAATAGAAGAGTTCATTACAAGCGCATTAACAACAGGGATCTTTAAATAAGATTTATCTAGAAAGTCACGAAACTTTTTAGAACGCTTAAAGCTTTGTGAGAAGGCGGTAATTACCAAGGCTATGCCACCGAAAATAGCCCACCACCAGGCGACCATAAAATCGGATAAACTTACAACAAGTAAAGTAAATGCTGGAAGGTCTGCACCGAAACCGGCAAACATAGCAGAAAATGATGGCACAACAAAAATCAATAATATTGCACTGACGATAAATGCGACAACTAATACAGATATAGGATAAGTCATTGCCTTTTTGATTTTTGCTTTAAGAGCTTCAGTTTTTTCTTTATAGGTGGCTATTTTCTCGAGTAATGTTTCAAGTGCACCAGATTGTTCACCTGCAGCAACTAAATTACAAAACAGGTCATCAAAGTACATAGGGTGTTTGCTGATGGCTTCTGCAAATGTGCCACCAGCTTCAACATCACCTTTAATGGTGAAAATAAGCTCTGACATACTTTTGTTGGAATGGCCGTTACCCACAATATCAAAAGACTGAACTAGAGGGACGCCGGCTTTCATCATTGTTGCCATTTGGCGACTAAATATTGAAATGTCGCCTGATGTAATTGGCTTGCCTTTGCTAGAACCAAATAAACCCGCTGACTTTTTCTTTACTTTCTGGGGGACTATTCCCTGTTTTCTTAGCTCTGCTTTAACTAGATCCTGGCTCGCGGCATGGATAACACCCTTCAGTATTTTTCCTTCCTTGTTTTTACCTTCCCAGGCAAAAGTGGTCTTTTCGGCTTTTTTTTGTTTTTGTGCCATGTTTAGTCCTTAGTCACTCGGTTTATTTCTTCAAGGCTTGTTACACCAGAGGCTGCTTTTTTCAGGCCAGATTGCCTTAAGTCGGCAATACCTTCTTTTTGAGCCTGATCCGCAATATCCATAGCATTACCACCCTGCATAATGATTCTGCCGATTTCTTCAGATATGGGCAGTACCTGATAAATGCCTACTCGACCTTTATAGCCCTTGTCGCATGCATCACAACCCACCGCCTTGTAAAGCTTTATGCCGTCTTTAACTTGAGCTTCTGTAAAGCCTTCTTCGAGGAGTGCTTCACTGGGTATATTGTCTTCCGCTTTGCAGTGTTCGCATAATCTGCGAGCAAGTCGTTGGGCGATAATCAAATTAACAGCCGATGCAATATTAAATGGTGGTACGCCCATATTAACTAAGCGTGATAGCGTCTGTGGTGCGTCATTTGTATGCAGTGTAGACATTACCATGTGACCAGTTTGAGCGGCCTTAATTGCAATTTCAGCCGTCTCCAGGTCACGAATTTCACCAACCATGATTACGTCAGGATCCTGACGTAAGAAGGCCCTTAAGGCAGCTCCGAAATCCAGGCCAACCTTGGCATTTACATTAACCTGATTGATACCTTCAAGGTTAATCTCTGCGGGATCCTCTGCGGTTGAAATATTTGTATCTTCGGTGTTTAAAATATTAAGCCCGGTATAAAGAGAAACGGTTTTTCCACTACCAGTTGGACCAGTCACCAAAATCATGCCGTAAGGGTTGGCTAATGCGTTTAAGTAGAGTTCTTTTTGCTCCGGTTCATAACCCAGCATATCGATGCCAAGGCTGGCACTTGAAGGATCGAGAATACGTAATACAATTTTCTCACCAAACAAGGTCGGGCAGGTGTTAACACGAAAGTCTATGGCCTTGTTTTTTGAGATGCGCATTTTTATACGGCCATCTTGCGGTATACGCCTTTCTGCCGTATCCATGCGAGACATAACCTTTACACGAGCCGATAGCCTACCGCCCAGAGAAACCGGTGGAGAAGCAACCTCTCGTAATACACCATCAATACGCAAACGCACTCGATAGCGTTTTTCGTAAGGTTCAAAATGAATATCAGATGCCCCTTTTTTAATGGCATCTAGCAGTACTTTGTTTACAAAGCGTACAACCGGAGTGTCGTCAACGTCTGATGCTGCACCATCATCAGACAAATCCGCTTCAGTGTCTTCAAAGTCTACGTCATCTAAATCTTCATCCAGCATGCCATCCATGCCACTGTCCTGGCTTTCCATGGCAGATGAAATGAATTTAACGAGTTTATCTACTTCAACTAAAACGGCTTCAGCGCTAATACCTGTCTGGAACTTTATTTCATCGATAGCGACAAGGTTGGTAGGCTCGGCTATGGCTACATACAGACGATTGCCCCGTTTATACAGAGGAATGGCCTGGTGTTTTTTAATCAGGTCCTCGTTGACAAGGTCCTTAGGGATGACTTCTTTATCAATGGCATCCAGGTCTATTAGCGGGAGACCAAATTCATTAGAAGCGATGGTAGCGAGCTGGTTAGCGCTAATAAGGTCTTTCGAAACCAGATATTGGCTTAAATTGAGCTTTTCTTTTTTTGATTCAGCCTGTGCAGAAAGAATGACGGCTTCGTCTAATAGTCCGTCGAGGACAAGGCGTCGAGATAGACCACTAAGTTTTGTGTCAGGAGGCATAAAAATAAGGCTCGGCTAATAGTTACAATTAGACTCGAGGTGTCTACCCGAGCCTAATTTACGTAGTTAATACTAGGGAAATTGTAGCCGAAATCAAGTATTTAGCCAGTATTGTGAGTTATTTTATTAAGTTTGTGTGAAACAGTGAAAATAATCGCCTATATACCGTCAACAATTGGGGTGATATCAGCACAGCCACCTACACCTGATACCGTTACCTTGTATGAGTTTAGAATGTTCCCCGTAGAACCTGCTACTACAACATATTTAAATTCATTATTATCATCCGGGTTCCAGAACAAGGGTGCCAGTGGGTTGGGAATGCTCATATTTGATAAAGTAGATGAGCCAGGGTCTAAACCATCATGAACACCGGCAGTATAGGTGCCATATTCTATGTTAGCTGCTTCCTGGTGTGTTCTGAGTGTTTGTAGATTCATGCCAGCAGTCGACATACATGAAGTCTTAATATAATTAGTATATGTGGGTATGGCTATCATTGTCATAATACCCAGAATAGCCACAACTACCATTAACTCTACGAGTGAGAAACCATTGTTTTTATGTATTACCATTGGGTCGTCCTGATTAATATAGTGAACATTTTCAAGCATATATCAAAAAAATATGGAAATCTTATATCATATACTCAAAGGTCATAATTTCTAGACAAAAGAAAAGCCGGTAGTGATATTCACTACCGGCTTTTTAGTTAATTAACTACAGACTGTAGTATTAACGATTGAATGTAACATTCGAGCCAGGTAAATCGCCATATGCAGGTGTTTCGATAGTGAATACACCAGCTGCTTCTGCGACACCAATAGAGCCTGCTGTAGCATTAGCAGCAGCTGCGAATGCTGCAGTACCGTCTGGTGCTTTTGCCTGAGTTGTAGCATTTAGGTGAGCAATAAACTGAGTTGCTGTAGCTACCATTGCTTCTACGTTTCCATCAAGTACATCACGGTCAGCAGTAGCGATATTTAATGCGCGTTGTGTTTTGTTTTTAGAGATTTCATTTTTAATAATACGAACCGCTTCTGAACCATTGCTAGTTACCTGAGTCATGTTTGCAGTTGCGATATAGTTGTTATATGAAGGAATTGCGATTGCTGCCAAAATACCGATGATTGCAACAACGATCATTAATTCAATTAACGTAAAGCCGTTTTGTGTTTTCTTCATTGGGTCTCTCCAAATGTGTGATAATAAATTAACTTTGATATAGGTAGTTGATAAATCTCTTATCAAAGTGTTGTAAGTTATTTAGCAGGTGCTGTGCCAGTTTTTGTTTTTCATAAAAATCAATAAAAAACAATAAGATAGAAGTATTAGCTGATTTTTTACCGTGTTCAATAATGACAAAATTGTCAGACTTTGACATACAAAGGTGACAATCTTGGTCAATGTGACCATCTATATAGCTAATATATGTATGTATTAAATTTTAATGGACCATTTTATGACTGTAAATTTAGAAAATAATAAGCCCAAAACGCATTTGCTGTTCCTGGTGCATATTCTGGCACTTGTGTTTGGTGGTGGTTTATTACGGTTTATATATGGCTATCAGGTAAGTATTTTATTTTGGGTGGGACTATTAATGCTAGTGTCATCTATAACATTTATTCTATTACAGCTTTCTAATAGTAAAGTGATACGGACCTTTATTAATATAAGTTATGTATTTGTAAGCCTCGTTTCAGTGGTGATTTGTAATCTGCACTTACAAAATGAATCGAATTATGGGTCCTTTATCTCGGAAAGTATGATTGCAATATTTCAAAGTAACCTATTCGAAATGTTTTCTTATATTGATCAGTTTGCGACAATTCAGGTTTTATATGTAGCGCTTGTCTGGTTGCTTTTAATATACCTATCGTATTTTTATGCCGTTAAGTGCTCAAAGAAAAGTCAGCAATTGATACTGCCAATGGTTTCAGGCGTTTTGAGTATGGCCGCTACATACGCTTATTCTGCAGATATAAGAATGCTTTTGGCTGAAGCGGAAAGCTACTCAGACGTATTAAATAAGTTTTCTGAGTCAAGAGAAGGCTTTCAGCGGGATTTTGAAGCGAGAAATATATCGTCAGATTTTGATGGAAATATAATATTAGTTATTGGCGAATCTACCACACGCCATCATATGTCTATTTATAATTATTTTAGAAATACCACGCCTAAATTAAAAGAAAGACAAAAAGATATTGTTGTTTTTAACGATATTATTTCTACTCATTCACATACAACGCAATCATTGTCGGATGCCCTTGTGCTAAATAATCGCATTAATAGGGACTCAATATACAATAAAGCAGATCTTATTAATGTAATAAAAAAAGCCGGGTTTACGACTAGCTGGTTAAGTAATCAGAATGCTACAGGTGTTTGGGACAATGTTGTATCAGTAGCTTCGAGGGAGGCTGATAATGTTAAATTCCATTCTTCTTCGTATGGACGTGAGTTTTTTAGAGATGTATATGATCATGCATTAGTAGATACGTTACGTGAAACACTTAATAAGAATAGCACGAGACAATTTGTTGTTATGCACACAATGGCAGGTCATTTTCCTTATTGTGGTTTATTGCCAGAAGAGTTTATGAGTAAAACCAATAGCTTCGAAGTGAAGATAGATGAGGCTGTGTATGGTATGGCTTTAAGTGGCTTAAGTAATAATCCGAATAAAGAAGAAATTACAAAACAATATAGAGAGTCTGTGGATTGTTATGATAGTGCAATGATATATATAGATTCTATGTTGTCAGAAATAATGGATGAAGTGTCACAGTTAGATAAGCCTAGCTTGGTTGTTTATGTTGCAGATCATGGTGAGGCGCCATTATTAAATAGTGGTCATGAAAGTAGAATGCATTCGCATTTTCACGTTGAAGTGCCTTTTATTGTTTATCCCAATGAAGCCTATAAAACCTTATATCCAGAAAAATTTAAGTCTATGAAAAACAATGTGGATGAAAAAGGTTCATTGATTGACTTGTCTTATACTTTGTTAGGTATGTTGAATGTTCAGGGTGTGGATGAAGCTAATACAAGAAATATTACTTCAAACGATTATATTGATTTTAATAGAGCAACAATGCATGAGAAGGTTTTATACGATACCTATGGAGAATCATCAGATCAGGTAGAGAGAACACGTGGTGCTTTAGCTCAATTAGATTTGGGGTCAAAGCAAAAAGTATGGGCGCATAGAATTAATACATTAGGAAGTCTAATGCAGGCTGCTGATATTTTTGATGGTGTTGAAATGGATATCTTTTTCGATAAAAAGTTAAAGATTTATCATCCACCAATTAAAGATGTTGGGCTGACTTATGAGACGATGCTCTCAATGGATAATGGTAAGCGTAAGTATTGGCTTGATGTGAAAAATTTAACCAATGACAATAAACAAGATATTCTTTTTCAGTTGAATGCGTTGGATAAAAAATATGAACTGAAAAAACGAACGCTTTTTGAAACAGATAATATAGAAGCAGCAGGTTCGTTGACAAAAGACGGTTGGCATGTCAGTTACTATCTTCCCACAGATAGAGGTGTTTCTGCTTTAATAAGTGAAGAAGAAAAACAAAAATATGCAAGCTTTGTGAAGGCAAAACTACTTACAAACAATGTGGGCGCACTATCGTTTGATGTCCGGTTAATGCCAATATATAAAGATTACTTAATTGATTTTGTAAAGAGAAATGAATTAAAAGTCTATGTGTGGAATCATAGGTTAAGAGTAGATAGAATCGATAGTCTTCCTGGTATTAAAGAATTTGTCGACAGAAGTGATATTGATGCGATGTTGGTTAACTTTCCTTCGGCTTTTGATAGATAGATCTCTAATGGTTGAAAACGAAGATCTTATTTGAAAAGAAATTAAATATAAGCGCAACTGCAGATGCTATTGATAGTGCGATAAGGGGTGAGCTGAAGTAATTTATTTCGCTACTGACGAGGAGTATATATATTAACAGGTTAATGCCGCCTCCGAGACCGTTAGCTATCGCATATTTTAGCCACTCAGTTGCTTTATTGGTACTTTTAGTTGATTTGAAGGTAATGTTGCGATTTAAAACCCATGTAACTGTAATGGCTATGCTAAATGATATGAAGCGGGCTTTTATTGAGTCCATGCTCACAAAATAGAGTAATGATTGCAGGATAATTAAATCGCATATAAATCCAGTTCCACCAACAAAAACAAAAGATATAAACTCCCTTTTCATTATCTTAATATTAATCTGGTGTTTTTATTTTAAGATAGCCCAGGAAGAAGGCGCTAAATATAGTCTGTAGGCCCAAAATTACGGCCGTACCACTAGGTATCACTATGCGCATAAAGTCCTGAGGGTTTAAGTTTCCAAACTCGGCATTACTCCATAAATATACGGCATAGAAGCTACTTGCGATACCAATTGTAAGTAAGGCTAATCCAGTGATGATTCCTTTTTCTATAGTAAATAGATCCATAAATGATCTACGGTTGCTATTGTGAGGAATGATGTTGATGGAGCTTGCATACTCCCTTGAAAAAATGGCAAAGCCAATAAATTGAGAGCCCAGGATGGTGAAAAGAGAAGCATAAAACTGAGTGTGGATATCTAAAGTTATGCCGGCAAAACTTATAGGTGTAATGCTTAGTATGGATAAAAGGGTTATGCCAATGACAGATAAAATAATGCCGGGGTATAAGAATAACCACCTAGGACTAAACAATAAAAGAAATCGTAAATGACGCCAACCGTCTCTCCATGAGCGCAGGTGTGGGGCACGGGTTCTTCCATCAGGAGATAATGTTGTAGGTACTTCAGTTATTTTAAGTTTATGTAAAGTGGATTTAACAACCATTTCACTAGCGAATTCCATGCCTGGTGCCGATAGATCTAAATTCTGTATTGCTACTCTATTAAATCCTCTTAGCCCACAATGGAAATCGGAAGCTGGATTATGAAAGAATAGTCGGCCTATAAAGCTAAGTACGGGGTTGCCAAGGTATTTATGTAAAGCAGGCATCGCTCCTGGTTTTATCCCACCTTTGAAACGGTTACCCATAACTAATTCATAACCCTGGCGTAGCTTATCAATAAATGGCTGTAAATTTAAAAAGTCATAGCTGTCATCAGCGTCGCCCATAATGACATATGTTCCATGTGCTTCATTGATTCCGCCAATGAGCGCTGCGCCGTATCCTTTTTGTTTAACATTTATTACTCTTGCACCAAGATCGGTGGCAATTTTTTGAGAGCCATCTGTGCTGCCATTGTCTGCAACTATAACTTCACCTTGAACGCCACTATTTTTAAAATATGTATTTGCCTTATTGATGCATGTGGCTAAGGTTTCTGCCTCATCAAGGCATGGCATGACTATACTTAGTTCTATCTTCTTGCTCATAATGATTCTATAACCATTTGTTAGTTTTGGTTAGCTGCTAGTAGTTGTATAAGCTGGTGAATACTCTCAGTATGTTTACCATCATCAATAATGTGTATCATCTTAACGAGCCTCTTGGCATTCTCAATGTCTTTTGTAATGATGGATGATATAGCAAACTGTATAAAGTGTCCTATTTCTTCATTTCTTATGTATGGATTAAAGCTTTTTTTGAAATATTTGTATGAGTTCTCGTAGTCATCAATATAAAAATAGCATTCAGCAAGCTCATTATTTAGGCTGTCACGAAGATCTTTAAAGTCATAATCCAGAGCTAAATGATAGTTCTCAATTGCTAAATTATATTGGCCAAGTTTGAAGTAGGATTTGGCAAGTGAAGCATAGCTATATCCATCTTGTGGAGATATGGATAATGCTCTGTTTGATATTGTTATTGCTTGTTCATAGTTTTGCTGTTCTGAAAGAAGATTTGCATAATTAAGTAAAGTAATAGGGGAATGATTCAGCTTGTTTGATATTTTTTTGAAGTCATTTAACTTTATGGTTGTTGAGTCTTCATTTTTTGTGGATTTATTATCAGGTATAAGATGTGCTATTTGATCTGATTGGCTTAATTCAAGGTAGGATTTTTTATTTATGTAAACAACACTATGATCATCAAAGAATACCGGTGTTAATTGCTCAGATTGCTTGGCAAGTTGGCTGAAATTTTTATGAGTGTTAGGAACTAATATAACTTCAGGGTTATATTTATTCATCATGTGCTGTAGTGCGTATTCATTTTGTAGTGATTGTTTGGATTCAAAAAAATCCAGTTCATTAAATGGTGGAAATTCCATATCGGAATGTACTTTGAGTTTTTTACCAAGCTCCCATTCTAAAAATCCTGTAAGAGTAGACGTGGATATTATTTTTCCGGTTAAATTTTTGTCTTTTATATAATTGACGCTATCAAATGGTAGGCTAGGCGAATTTATAGGGTATTGCGCGTCGATATTATAGTTGTTAAACCAGGTGTAGATAGGGAGAGTGAAGATACTTAGTACGATTGCGCCAGGCAAAAATCTACTCTCTTTTAAAGGCAGTTGCTTCAAGTTGATATGGCTTGCGTGTGTTAATAAGGGGATCGATAGAAGAAGCCATTCCCATACAAATCGATAGCCTCTTATAAGTAGCAAATATGCGCCTAGCGTAAGTAGGATGTGATGTGGCTGTAGTGATTTTTTTCTACCAAGTGAGATTAACGACATTAAAGTAAATATAATTAGGCCAATAATAAAAATGGCATGATGTTGGGCTGTTTTGGTATGTAATAGATTGCTCAAATATTCATGCGTGGGTATTAGTTCAACTATAAATTTATAAATTTCACTAGGCGTTGAGAATGGAGCCGCTAGAATTTGATAAGTGAATGGGTTTAAAAACATGGCTGGTATGCATAATAAAATCCATTTTATATATTTTAGCTCGCTATTGTCCCTGCTTTTTTTGTAGTTCCAGACAATAGTGGCTAAGTAACTACCGCAAATTAAGGCGCCAACAGGCCATTCAACGCCATGCATATTTACCCATAATATAGTTAATAGAGGCAGTAAAGGTATTAATTTCTTATTGCTAGATAAAACATATATGAATGTAGGTATGAGTAAATATGATATTAAATGGGGTCGAACCATTGTGCTTCGGATTGAAATTATGAAAATAACACAGAGTATCAGTGCTGCTTGAAATGAGGTGATATTTATCTTTTTATTGTTTGTGAAAATTAAAAATATAATATAGCAGCTGGCTGATATAAGAGTTGCCTTAAAAACGATTAAGCCTTGATAACCAAAATTATCATGGAGAATAAAGACAGTTGCTTGAAAACCCCAGAAATAATTTATCCACTGTTTTTCAGGTGTAATAAATGAAAAAAATGATGTGTCAGGTACTTTGTTGTTTTCCCAGAAGAACTGGCCACCTGTCATGTGATACCAGAGATCGGTATCAGAAAATGAGATAGGCATTATTAATAAATATATAAATAAAGCTGAAATATATAAGAGAATTATTTTAGAGTAATTTAAGTTGTCTATTGTCTTAAGCATTTTATTTTATCTGATGTTTATCTAATCTGTATCGTAGCTGGCGTAATGTGATACCAAGAATCTTAGCAGCAGCAGTTTTATTCCATCGTGTTTGATCTAATGCGTCGATGATTGCTTCGCGCTCGTTTTCAATAAGATTCTGAGTCTTCTGGTTAGGTGTGTTTGCATTGCTAGATTGAGTAATTGCTTCATCAGGAGTATGAACTTCATGATCTGTAATTTCATTTTTTTCGGCTAAAGCTAATGCTCGTTCGACAATATTTTCAAGTTCTCGAATGTTTCCGGGGAAACTGTAATCGCATAGCTTTTGAATGGCTTTGTCGTTAAAGAAAAACGAGTTACCAAGTTGCATTCTATCGCTAATCTTTTGAATAAAGTGCTGTATTAGAAGAGGAATATCGGTTTTTCTTTCTCTTAAACTGGGGATTTCGAGTTCAATGACATTTATTCGATAGTACAAATCTTGTCTAAACTGGCCGGCTTGCACAAGCTGGTTTAAGTCCTGATGCGATGCGCTGAGTATTCTTACATCTATATTTATTTCACTATGGGAACCAACAGGCTTTATTGATTTTTCCTGTAATGCGCGAAGCAATTTCACCTGCATGTGTAGAGGAAGTTCAGCGACTTCATCTAAAAATAGTGTGCCATTATTGGCGGACATAAAGAGGCCGGTTTTATCTGTAGTAGCCCCTGTAAAGCTGCCTTTTAAGTGTCCAAATAATTCACTCTCCATGAGCTCAGAGGGTATTGCGCCGCAGTTAACGGGAATAAAGGGTTGATCTGCTCGAGAACTTTGTAAGTGTATTTGTTTTGCAGCAAGCTCTTTACCTGTGCCGGATTCGCCATGAATGAATATTGGAGCCTGACTTCTGGCGAGTTTGCTCAGTTGTTTATTTAGATGTTGTATTTCAACAGATTCACCAATAATGGTACTGGTAGATGTGTCAGATTCATTCGAATGTTTTAGTTTGAGCGATGACTCTACCAGACCGCGTAATACAGTTAGATCGACTGGTTTCGATATGAAGTCAAATGCGCCTGCCTTTAGTGCTAATACCGCAGATTCCATATTGCCATAGGCCGTAATAACTGCAACGGGGATATGTGAATAGGATTGCTGAATATGTTTCACAAGATCGATGCCATTTCCATCGGGCAGGTTCATATCTGTTAAACACAAATTGAACTCATGCTCGTTGAGTAAGCTTTCTGCATCTTTAACATTGTGAGCAGATATCGTATCTATACCCATTCTATTGAGCGTGATTTCAGCTAACTGACATAAGTCAGGTTCATCATCTACTATTAGTGCGCGTTTAATGCTCATATCTATTTGAAATTGATGCATGGAAGACGGGAATATAGCATATTTAGTGCTCTCTGATTTTTATCAGGCCTATGCGGGCTATTTTTTTATTCAATAGGGACAGGTTCACTTAGTGGAAGGCTGCTATCGTTGGTGTTTTGTAAGAAATGTATTTTAAAACAACTACCAGTTTCTTCAGTGATGTATCGAATACGTCCTCGATTACTCTCAATCATTTCTTTTGTAATGTACAAGCCAAGACCGGTGCCTTTGCTGCTGGTTGTAAAGAATGGGTCAAAGATTTGCTCGATTACTTCCTTGGGAATACCTGGTCCGTTATCTTTTACTTCTATGTATGGTTGTCCAAATTGATTATCGAAGCCATATGAAATATTGATATTGATGTCGCCACGTTCATGGTTGTTATGATTGATTGAGTTAGAACATAGGTTATTCATGACCTGATTAAGATGGCTAGAATCGAATAGAACGACAGTATCTTCTTTCAATGGGCATAGTGTTAATTGCTCATCTGATAAATCATTATTCTGTTTGAACTCATTACAGAAACTCTGCAACCAATCGTTTAAATGGATAGTTTCGTTGCTACTTTTATGGTTTTTTGATAGCTGTAAAACATTTTGTATTACTTTATCGAGTCGTTGTACTTGCGTTGTAATAATGTTGGTGAGTTTTTGATCGGCAGGATCTAATTCAGACTCCTGTAACAGTTGTGAAGCATGATTAATAGCACTTAATGGATTACGAATTTCATGTGCAATACTTGCTGTGAGTCGGCCTAGTGATGCAAGTTTTATTTGTTGAAAGCGTTGATTTAGCTGTGTGGCATCTTCAAGAAATATTAGTGTATCACCAGTGCCTTTGTCTGTGCGATGCAATTCTCGGAAGCCGGGCTGTATGTCCGGTAAGCCATGCTCCTGGCGAATGGACTTATGATGCATATTAGGTTGTTCGCGCCATTCTAGAAGCCGAGTGTCGAGTGCCGGTAATATATTTTTAAGTAAGGGCTTATTCTGTAGTGGGATATTTCCGAGTAAACTTTCTGCAGATCCATTCGACATGCGTATGTATCCATTGTTATCTACAACGATAATACCCGTACGCATACTCTGAATAATGTCATCATTTAAGATTTCAAGGCTAATAATATCTTCTTCACGTTCTATCGCTAATTCCTCAGAGCGACGAACACGATTAGATAGTGTCGATGCAAGAAAACTGGTAGTGAAGAAGACCAAACCCAGTAAGCCTGCATGCGTATATTCGGCGGGATGGCTGGTATTGTTCAGAAAACTGTAAGTTTGTTCACCTAATACAGCAATCGAGGCGAGTGATGCAAATACAAAGGGGTGCTTACCTTTTAGAAAAATCCCCGTAGCGGTAACATTAATGATGAGTAGAATGCTGAGCGAGCTGCTTAAACCACCACTGGAATGTGTCAATAAAGTGATTAGCAAAATATCACTGGCGTTTGAAAGTATTACCTGCGTTTCCAGCTTAGGATTGCCACGAATGCTCAAGGCCAGAAAAAGCACACTGCTACAAAATAGTGTGATGACAGATAAAAGAAATATCCCGTTATGTGTGCTGCCCAGAAAATTGAGCCAGCCATCTTTATAAAAGACAACCAGTAGGCCCAGTGACAGTATAAGACGATACTGGTTTATTTGTCGAAGTGGGCGCCAGGTGAGTGTTTCATCATTGGCATTCGATAGAGAGATGGATGTCTGGTTAGATATATAGCTCAAGCTGATTTATTCCAGTCTTCTAAATGCTGGCTTGAGCAAAAGCTTTTATCACCTTTTATAATCGCATCATCACTCGGGATATATGTTTTGCACTGAGCACATTGCAGCATATTTTTATCGGCAGGTAAGTTTTGGTCGTCTGTAGACCGGCTTTTTAGTCGCATATTAAAGCTTCGCGCAGCCCATAATATGAGTGCGACAAAAATAATAATTAAAAGACTCTTAAACATCTTGCTGTTCTGCTCCCCATTCCTGATAAAATCAAGCTTCTATTCTAATCCAGATACACTGTTATGAGTGAAGTTGTAAACATTTGCATGGTCCAGGATCACTTTCTGGTAGGTGATATTAAAGCGAATAAGCGAAAAATCATATCACTGGGACAACAAATGCAGGAAAAAGGTGCTGATTTAGTTATATTTCCCGAGTTGGCATTAAGCGGTTACCCACCTGAAGACTTATTACTGCGTGGCGGGTTCATTCGTCAAATAGAAGAGGCTGTGCAGGAAATAGCGAAAAATTCCAGCTCATCACTCATCGTCTTTGGGACACCCAGACAATCCACAGATGGTTCCCTGTTTAATGCAGCGGTAGTTTGCCAGCACGGTAAAGTGATTGCGGAGTATCATAAATATAGCCTGCCTAACTATGCCGTGTTTGATGAGAAACGCTATTTTCAGTCAGGTCATCAACCGCTAGTTATTGAATGTAAGAAGAGAAAAATAGGTGTCATCATTTGCGAAGACGCATGGTTTGATGAACCTGTGAATCAAGCGGTAGATGCAGGGGCTGAAATCATGGTGATATTAAACGCATCGCCGTATCATCGAAATAAACACCAACAACGTATCGATATGTTGCGCAATCGACAGCAAATCGCATCGTTGCCTATGTTTTATTTGAATACGGTTGGTGGTCAGGATGAACTCGTCTTTGACGGTGATTCATTGGTGTTAAGTGCCGAGGGAGAGTTAGTTGGGCGCGGGCCAGATTTCGAATTGGCTCAATTACACTATCAAATCGATGTAGACAATATGATTACCGCGGTTAATACGCCATTTTCTCAGCCGGAGAGTGAGCTAGCCAGTATCTATAAAGCCCTGGTAACCGCGGTACGGGATTATGTAACGGGCAATGGTTTTGACGGTGTAGTGATTGGCTTGTCCGGTGGTGTTGATTCGGCGCTTACTTTGGCAATTGCGTCAGATGCTCTAGGTGCAAAACAGGTTCACGCTGTGATGATGCCCTCTCGTTATACGGCACAGATGAGTCTTGATGATGCCAAAGCTGAAGCTGACATATTAGGTGTAGATTATAAAGTCATATCAATAGAGCCTACTTTCGAGTCTTTTTTAGACACCCTGAAAGACGAGTTTGCGAATACCGAAGTGGACACCACGGAAGAAAATATACAGGCACGCTGTCGAGGTGTTTTGTTAATGGCTTTATCGAATAAGCTTCGTCGTATGGTGCTAACAACGGGCAACAAAAGTGAAATGGCGGTAGGTTACAGTACATTGTATGGTGATATGGCCGGAGGCTTCGCGCCACTTAAAGATGTTGAAAAGCAATTGGTTTATGCATTGTGTGATTACCGGAACTCTGTTTCTTCCGTAATCCCACAGCGTGTGCTCGACAGGCCTCCATCAGCTGAGTTGCGTGAAGACCAAGAAGATCAGGACAGTTTACCTGACTATGCAATACTGGATGCTATCCTTAGAATGAGTGTTGAAGGCGATATGTCGAAACAGGATATAGTTGCTGCAGGGTATGACGAAGAGATTGTCGATAAAATTATTCGTATGGTTCAGTTAAATGAATATAAACGTCGACAGGCACCACCCGGGGTGAAAATCACACAACGCGCATTTGGGCGAGATAGGCGTTACCCAATTACATCAGGCTATCGACGAAACTAAAATTGAGTGTAAGATTGGGCTGGTTTTTTCGAAATAGTATGAAAATAGTTTGAGGCTACATAATGAAAAAAATAGAAGCCATCGTTAAACCATTTAAGTTAGATGATGTGCGGCAGGCATTAACTGAGATTGGGATTACCGGTTTAACCACGACAGAAGTGAAAGGATTTGGCCGGCAGCAAGGGCATACCGAACTCTATCGGGGTGCTGAGTATGTGATTGATTTTATTCCCAAGGTAAAGCTAGAGATTGTACTGGATGACGCTCAGGTAGAGCAGTGTATTGAGACTATTTGTGATGCCGCGCGAACCGGGAAAATTGGTGACGGAAAAATATTTATCTCGGATATTGATAATATCATTCGTATTCGTACAGGGGAGAAGGGGCAGGAGGCCATTTAGCCTCCGTCAGGTAAATTCTCTATTTCGCTTAATTGGTAGGTTCCTGAAGCTCTTCAAGCTGGTCAGCCAGAGCAATTTGCTGATTGCTATCTGCGTTAGCCGCCAATACAAGTTGAGCATCCGCAGCGAGTTCTTTTAAACCCAGTTTATTATATGCCGTGATCATAATGGCAAGTGCTTTGCGACTGGCCGGGGTTTTTTGATAGTTTTCTATTACATACTGTCCGCGCTTCGCGGCGGCAAGCCAGGCCTTGCGTTTGATGTAGTATTCTGCAGCATGTAGTTCAGCCTCGGCTAGCTTATTACGAAGGTGAATCATGTGCTGGTGAGCGTCAACAGCGTAACGACTATCCGGGTACTGTTTTACCAGCGTGGAAAAACTTCGCATGGCATCATGCATAGATTGATTATCATGTAGCGAAATATCTCGTGGTAAATAATCATCCATGAAGCTCTTACCACGGGTGAAATCGGCGCGGCCTTTTAGATACCAGGCGTAGGCAACGTTGGGGTCCCGTGGATTAATTCGAATAAAGCGGTCAGCTGCAGCAATAGCAGATTCGGGTTCGTCAAACTTGTAATAGGCGTATGCAACGTCAAGTTGAGCCTGGCGAGCGTAAGGGCTAAACGGGAAGCGAGCCTCTAGATTTTCCAGATAAGTAATGGCTGTTTCGAACTCGGCATTTTTTAGTGATAAACTAGCTTCTTCGTAAAAGTCACTGGCCGACCAGTTAGCGTACGGGTCTTCTTTTACGCCATCTCCGCTGCAGGCCACGAGAAACAAAGATAAAATAGCTATAGGTAATAATCGCATCATATACTCAAACTTAAATACAGTTAGCACACATTATACAAGAGAAGCCATCTATGTCCGATGATATTTCCCAAGATAGCCGCCATGAGGTGTGTACTCAATTAATTCCCATTGAATTCGCAGCTCAACGCTTAGACTCAGTTTTGGTGAAATTGTTCCCCGATTATTCACGTAGCCGTTTACAGCAATGGATCAAATCAGGTCAGGTCTTACTCGATGGTCAGGTACCAAGGCCACGAGACAAGGTGATTGGTGGAGAATCTCTGGAAGTTCATATTGAACATGAAACGTGCAATGAGGACGTGTTAGCCGAGCCAGTACCCTTGAATATTGTGTATGAAGATGACGACATTCTAGTTATTAATAAACCTGCAGGTTTAGTTGTGCACCCGGCAGCAGGGCACCCCGGGGGGACGATGCAAAATGGACTGTTGTATCATGATGAAAAATTACATGAAGTGCCACGCTCTGGCATTGTGCATCGTCTGGATAAAGATACTACCGGCTTGCTGGTGGTCGCGCGTAATTTAAAGGCACATAAATCTTTGGTTGATCAGTTGCAGAATCGATCAATGCATCGTGAATATCAGGCAATTGTTTTGGGTGTGCTAACAGCGGGTAATACAATTGATAAGCCTATGGGGCGCCATGGTCGAGACCGTAAAAAAATGGCAGTAAAACCTGAAGGTAAGGAAGCTATTACGCATTTCAGGGTGCTCGACAGGTACCGTGGGCACAGCCGTATTAAGGTTAATCTTGAAACAGGTCGTACACACCAAATTCGTGTGCACATGGCTTACGTGAGACATCCTTTGGTGGGTGATCAAACCTATGCAGGGCGCTTACAAATACCTGCTGGTGCGAGTGATGAGCTAAAAGAAATGCTGCGTGGATTTGATCGCCAGGCATTGCACGCTGGGCAATTGGGTTTGATTCATCCCGGAACCGGTAAACCAATGGAATTCAAAGTGCCCTTGCCTGCAGACATGAAAGAGCTGATAAAAGTACTAGAGGCGGATATACACGTTGATTATGTCGACGAGTCATACATTGATAATTTTTCAGATGATTATCCAGATGAGTATTACGAAGAATAGGGGATTAGAGTCGATTTGGGTATATGCAGAGGATATAAAGTTTGGTTATGAAACCTGAGCTAGAAGTGATTACGCCGAATTGGCCTGCGCCAGACAATATTCATGCATACAGTAGTACCCGTATATCAGGTGAAAGTCAGGGTGTTTATGCGGGCTTGAATCTGGCGCAGCATGTAGGTGATGAGTCGCGGGTTGTTGAGAAAAATCGTCGTCAGCTATCCGCAGCCTTAGATCTGCCAAATGAACCGTTCTGGCTAAATCAGGTTCATCAGGCAACCGCACTAAACTCCTCTGTTCAGCAAAATACTGCTAAAAGTAGTATTGTTCCTAGTGCTGATGCGTCTTTTAGTCTACAGCCAAATTGTGTTTGTGCAGTGATGACAGCCGATTGTTTACCTGTGCTTATTTGTAATAGCCAGGGTAATAAGGTTTCTGCTGTTCACGCGGGGTGGCGGGGTCTGGCTGAGGGCATCATTGAAAATGCAGTTGCGGGACTTAATGAGAGACCTGGTCGATTAATGGCGTGGTTGGGCCCTGCTATTGGCCCCCAGGCTTTTGAGGTTGGAGAAGAAGTGCGTCATGTGTTTGTTGAAAAGTTTGCGCAAGCTGAAGTCGCGTTTACGCAAAACAGACCGGGGCATTATCTGGCAGATATTTATCAACTTGCACATTTGGTATTAGCTAGCGTAGGTGTTAAAGCCATATATGGTGGGGAGTACTGCACCTTTAATGATGCAAATCACTTTTATTCGTATAGGCGTGATGGTACAACAGGGCGTCAAGCTAGTTTGATCTGGTTTAGTTAACAGATCAGGCTCAATAATAAAAACTGGAGATTAAAATGAAGTGGTCTGTTTTAACATTGGTGGGTGCTGATCAGCCCGGTATAGTTGCATCAGTAACAGAGGCTTTATTTAAGCAGGGTTGTAGTCTCGCGCAGGCATCGATGATGCGCTTAGGTGCGAATTTCTCCATTATGTTACGTGTATCGCACGAGGCGGAAACAGACATTCGAGAAGTGTTAGAAGAAATATGTAATACCATGGGGCTGCATTTACATATAGATGAGGATGCCAGTAATGGCGAAGTGTTAGCTGAGCCAGATGTGCAGGTAACGGTATATGGTGCCGATAGAGGTGGCATCGTTGCTCAGGTGACATCTGTTTTAGCTGAGGCTGGTCTTAATATTATCGATTTAGAAACTGATATTGGGGGTAGCGCAGATAAGCCGCTATACATTATGACAATGGAAGGCACGGCAAATAACGGAATCGAGCCACTGCAGCAGGCATTAGAAACACTGGATGCAGATATAGATGTCAATCTTGATGAAATAAATACATTGCGAGGTTAGGCGTTGAGTATGGAAATTCTTATTTATCCAGATCAGCGACTCAAGCAAATCTCGGAACCCGTAGAAAATATCGATAAAGAGTTACGCGACTTTATTTTTCAATTAGAACAAACACGTCAGGCCGGTCCCGGTGCCGTCGGTATTGCTTCACCACAAGTTAATGAATTTAAACGTGTGGTGATTGTCGATGTCTCTAATATGAGAAAGCCGGTGGACAATCACGGACATATGATTATGGTGAATCCAGAAATTACCGAGTGGGATGGTATGTCAATGGGGCGTGAAGGTTGTTTGTCTGTGCCAGAATTCACAGGCAATGTTATTCGTGCAGAAAAAATCAAATTAAATTACACCGATGAAACCGGGGTTCAACATGAAATTGAATCAACTGGTTTTGAAGCCAGGGCTATCCAGCATGAAATGGATCATTTAGATGGCTTACTTTTCTTAGATCGTCTGGTGAGTAGGCGTAGCGATTTGTTTAAACGAAAAGTGTATAAAAAATAGCTGTAATTTTATTGATCAACAACATGTTACTCAATACTCATCTATTATTAATAAAGGTCAGTACAGGGAGTTAACACGCAGTGTCACCAACCTTGAATATCGATGCACAACAATCTAACGCACTAGCATTAAGCTTGGCTAATTTAGGCCTATGTGATTATTGTCTGCCACCCACTCCGCAATTAAACTTCACACCCAACTGGGCAAAAATACTTGGTTATAGCGCAGATGAAATCCCATCGGCTGAAGTATTTCAGAGCTGGTGGGGGCAACAAATTCATCCAAATGATCATGCACGTGTTATTAGTTTGTTCAATAAGTTGTATTCCGGAGATCTAAAAAAACTTAGCTGTCATTTTCGTATTAAGAAAAAACAGGGTAACTGGTGTGAAGTTGAAGTACTTGCAACGGTTATTAAGCGCAGTGAGGAGGGATGGGCACAACATGTCTTTAGCGTGATGCGAGACCTGGGGGAAAGTGGAAATAGGTATAAACGAATTGTTGAAAACCTGAATGAAGGTATATGGGTTATAGATCGCTATAACAATATTCAATTTGTCAATCAGGCATTATCAGAGATGCTCGGCTATAGCGTTAATGAGCTATTGGGAATGCCGATATTAAACTTATTAAATAATGAAAATCAGGCTGTCTTTAAGAAACAAATTTCTGAGCGTAAGCAAGGCATTTCAAGTGTTTATGAAATAGAACTCGTTCATAAAGATGGCCATGAAGTTTTAATACAAGTTGAATCGGCAGCCATGTTTGATGTTCAGGATAATTTTGATGGACTGGTTGAGGGCATTAAAGATTTAACAGATATTCATCAACAACAGTTGCAGTTAAAAATGCTGTCATCTGCGGTAGAGCAAAGTAGTTCTATGGTGATGATTTCAGATGAAAATGCAAATATTGAATATGTGAATCCTAAAGTATGTGCAATTACAGGCTATGACAAGGCCGAATTAATAGAAAGCAATGCAAGTGTTTTACAACCAGACGATTTCGACCCGGAAATGCTAGCGGATTTATGGGCGAGCATCAGTTCTGGAAATGAGTGGCAGGGTGAAATTCAGTTGCGCAAAAAAGATGGTGGTGCAATTTGGGTATTGATGTCGATTTCATCCATCAAGAACGAGCGCAATCAAATTAGCCATTTTGTTACCGTCTGTGAAGATGTCTCGCAGTTAAAAGAAGCTCGGCTACGCATGGAAGAGTTGGCGTATGTTGATAGCTTAACGGGTTTAGCAAATCGCCTGCTATTTCGTGATCGACTTGAACAGGCATTAAAGGCATTGACTCGAACCAAAACCAGTGCTGCATTACTGTATCTTGATCTTGATGAATTTAAACGGATTAATGATTCAATGGGGCATGATGTGGGCGATGCGTTATTAATGAAAGTAGCAGAGACCTTACGTCAGTGTGTGAGGCACCAGGACACTGTTGCGCGTATGGGCGGTGATGAATTTGTTATTTTGTTAACAGATATCGATGGCATGTCGGGTTCATCGGCTGTCGCCAGAAAAATCATGGAGAGTATGTCGCATCCGATTCAATTGCTTAAAAATGAAATATTAATAACGCCAAGCATAGGCATTACCCTGGCGCCTGCCGATAGTTTGAATGCAGATATTTTATTAAAAAATGCAGATATGGCAATGTACAAAGCAAAATCTTTAGGGCGTAATAATTTTCAATTTTTCACAGAAGAAATGAATGAGCAAATAGTTGATCATCTAACAATAGAAAATGACTTGCGTCATGCTATTGAAAATGATGATTTGTATATGGAATATCAACCTAAATGCAATATAAAAACTAAAAAAATAATCGGTGTAGAGGCATTGGTTCGGTGGACCCATCCCACCAAGGGAGAGCTTTCGCCAGCATATTTTATACCAATAGCGGAAACTGCTGGTTTGATGATTAAGCTAGGCAAGTGGGTATTGCGAGCTGCCTGTAAAGATATTGTGCATTTACAGTCTCAAGGTTTGGAAGGTGTTGAGTTAGCCGTAAATTTATCAACCAGGCAGTTTAGGGATCCTAATTTGATTGAGACTATTCAAGATGTTTTAGCCGAGACAGGTTTTAAGGCTGTCAACCTGGAACTGGAAATTACAGAAACAACTTTGATGGAACAAATTGATCTTGCAGTAGAGCTATTGGACCAAATTAAGTCACTGGGTATTGCTGTTACTATTGATGACTTTGGTACCGGTTATTCATCATTAAATTATTTGAAACGTCTGCCTATTGATACCCTAAAAATTGACAGAGTCTTTATAGATGATATTCCAGATGATAAGGATGATATGGAAATATCATCTGCAGTAATCGCTATGGCGCATAAGCTGGGATTAAAAGTTGTTGCTGAAGGCGTGTCTACACAAGCCCATTGGGATTTTCTAGAGAAAAATAAATGTGATATTGCACAGGGTTATCTTATAGGTAAACCAATGGGTGCTCAGAAGTTGCTTGAATACTGTTTAAAGGCTGACTGGTAGCCTTTGAAAAAATTGTTTTATATCAATTTTTATCCATAAACGTTTAATCAAATCTATATACCCCTTGAATTCAGACTTAATACCCACATTTTGTAGTCAATAGAAAACTTAATGAGGCTATGCCATGAGAATGGATAGATTAACCAGCAAATTTCAAACCGCGCTTTCTGAAGCGCAATCTCTCGCTGTTGGACGAGATCACCAGTTTATAGAGCCAATTCATTTGATGTTGGCCCTACTCGATCAGGACGGAGGCTCGGTGCGTCACTTACTCACTATGAGTAATGTGAACGTCAATGGTTTGCGTTCCAAACTTGGAGAAGAGCTAGAGCGCTTGCCACAAATTGAAGGTAATGCGGGTGATGTTCATTTATCAAATGATTTATCACGCCTGCTCAATGTGTCAGATAAACTCGCTCAAAAACGTAAAGATGATTACATCACAAGTGAATTATTTGTACTCGCGTGTATAGAAGAAAAGACGCGTGTCGGTGATGTGCTGCGAGAATTTGGCGCTGAGAAAAAAAGTCTGGAAGAGGCAATTGATAAAGTTCGCGGTGGTCAAAAGGTCAATGATCCAAATGCTGAAGACCAGCGTCAGGCACTTGAAAAATATACAGTTGATGTGACTGAGCGTGCGGAGCAGGGCAAGCTTGATCCTGTTATTGGTCGCGATGAAGAAATTCGTCGAACGATTCAGGTTCTACAACGTCGTACCAAAAACAATCCTGTATTGATTGGTGAACCCGGTGTGGGTAAGACGGCTATTGTTGAAGGTCTGGCACAACGTATTGTTAATGGTGAAGTACCAGAAGGAATAAAAAATAAGCGTTTATTGTCACTTGATTTGGCGGCGTTAATTGCCGGTGCCAAATTCCGTGGTGAGTTTGAAGAACGCTTAAAAGCTGTACTCAATGATCTGGCCAAACAGGAAGGTCAGGTTATCTTATTCATTGATGAAATTCATACCATGGTAGGAGCCGGTAAAGGGGAAGGCGCCATGGACGCCGGGAATATGTTGAAGCCGGCATTGGCGCGTGGTGAATTACATTGCGTGGGTGCAACCACGCTTGATGAATACCGTCAGTACATCGAAAAAGATGCAGCGCTAGAGCGACGCTTCCAAAAAGTTATTGTGGATGAGCCAAGTGTCGAAGATACCATCGCGATTCTACGTGGCCTAAAAGAGCGTTATGAAGTGCACCACGGTGTTGATATTACTGACCCTGCCATTGTCGCTGCAGCGGTGCTTTCGCATCGCTATGTGACTGATCGACAATTACCTGATAAGGCTATCGACTTAATCGATGAAGCGGCTAGCCGTATTCGTATGGAAATCGACTCCAAGCCGGAAGTAATGGATCGTTTAGAGCGTCGCTTAATTCAATTAAAAATTGAGCGAGAAGCATTAACCAAAGAAGATGATAAGGCCTCTATTGAGCGCTTATCCAGATTACAAATAGAAATTGACGAGCTGGAACAGGAGTATCAGGAGCTGGATGAGGTTTGGGTTTCTGAGAAAGCTGCCTTACATGGCAGTACAAGCATTAAAGAAAAGCTTGAGCAGGCAAGGCTTGAGCTAGATACCGCGCGACGTGCAAATGATCTAACGCGTATGTCTGAACTGCAATATGGGCAAATTCCAGAGCTTGAGAAACAGCTGGATATGGCTTCTCAGGTAGAAATGCAGGACATGACATTGCTACGTAATCGAGTTACGGAAGAAGAGATTGCGGAAGTCGTATCAAGAGCAACCGGCATCCCTGTGGCCAAAATGATGGAAGGTGAGAAAGAAAAGCTACTGCATATGGAAGATGCAATTCGAAAGCAGGTGGTAGGTCAGGATGATGCCGTTGTATCTGTTGCGAATGCGATACGTCGTTCACGTGCAGGTTTATCTGATCCCAACAGGCCTAATGGTTCATTCCTGTTTTTAGGCCCAACCGGTGTAGGTAAAACGGAATTAACCAAGGCGCTGGCGAAGTTTTTGTTTGATACAGAGGATGCGATGGTACGCATTGATATGTCTGAGTTTATGGAAAAACATTCCGTGGCACGACTCATTGGAGCGCCTCCGGGTTATGTGGGCTATGAAGAGGGTGGTTACTTAACGGAAGCGGTGAGACGTAAACCTTATTCAATTATATTGTTGGATGAAGTAGAGAAAGCACATCCAGATGTATTTAATGTACTGCTGCAAGTGCTGGACGATGGTCGTCTTACGGATGGTCAGGGACGTACGGTTGATTTTAGAAATACCGTTATCGTGATGACCTCAAATCTGGGCTCGCAAAAGATACAGGAATTTGCTGGGAAGGATGATTTCGATGGTATGAAGGCCGCAGTGATGGAAATTGTTGGGCAGCACTTTAGGCCTGAATTTATTAACCGTGTTGATGAGTCTGTTGTGTTCCAGCCTTTAGGTCGCGAGCAAATTCGTGAAATTACGGCTATCCAGATTGAGTACCTGCGTCAGAGACTGCAGGACAAAGATATGGATTTGAGTGTGAGCGAAGATGCGTTGGATAAGCTAGGAGAGGCTGGTTTTGATCCGGTATACGGTGCAAGACCACTGAAACGTGCAATTCAGCAAAATCTTGAAAACTCATTGGCGCAGCAATTGTTGCAAGGTGATTTCATGCCAGGTGATGTGATTAAAGTGACATTGGATGGTGATGACTTTAGCTTTAGTCGCGGTGAGAAACCGGACGAAGAGGCTTAATTATGCTTTGATTTGCTGAATTAGCTGATTGAAATGGAACAAGGTATGTAATGGTGCTTGCAATAAATTATGCAGGTACTATTCATACCTTTCATTTTTATTGAAGTTGATTTTTATATATTCAACGGCAATGTCGACGGCTTTATGAGCTTCTTCAAGCATGTCTGCACGCACAGATTCATCTAAATAGAAAACCATATCGATTTCGTGTCGCATGTAGCGCGAGGGTAATCTCGACAGGGCGTAGCAGGCAACATCAAGAAAAAAATCCGCTGACTTATCTGGCATATTCGGGATGACGGTTGTATGTATATAATCCGTTACCAGATGCTCGTAATAATTGTGTATGCCAGAAAAATCCATAGAAAATACCCTTCAATAAAACTCTAGTAATTATAGACCGTTTTCATCGATGTGATATGACTGGTCCACAACCTCTCGAATGTATTTAAAAATAGCACGGAATGAGGCGGGTGGTTTATTGTTCTTTTTTTCATTGGCGATATTGCGCACTAGTTGACGCATATGATGCCTGTCTGCGTGGGGGTATTCCTCCATGAAAGCATTTATGCCTTTGTCGCCGTCAGCTATTAAAGTGTCGCGCCATTTTTCCATGCGTTTAAAAGCGGCACTATGAATATCATCTTTATGCAGGACAAGGTTTAATTGAGCGGCCAGAGGTTCTATGTCTCTACCGCGCATCAGTTTGGCAATATAGTGTTTCTGGCGTTTTAGTGCCCCATGAGACTTTATTCTCTGACCCTCTTCAAATGCATGCTGTAACTCATCATCCATATTGATTTGTGAGAGCTCATCTTTAGTTAAGGCGAGGATTCTTTCTCCCAACTCAAGTGTCTCATCGCATTCTTTTTTGCGAGAGGTTCGACTAATGTAATTGCCGTCTTCATCGTATAAATCTGTCATATTAAAATCTTTTATTTAAGTAACTTAAATTCTTCAAGCGCCATGCTAGCGCTTAGTTCATCATCTTTGTATTGTTCCATTACCAATGGGAGGTAATAGTGATCTATTGAAAGCCATACATAGGTAAATCGGTTGCTATTTTGTTTTCTTATTTTGAACTTCAAACACGAGTGCATACTGTCATTGAATTTTATGGACTCATTGCCTTCTAAAGTAAAGTCGTAATTTCTTAAGCGATTTCTATCAACAACCTGAATAGTATCGCCAGTGGCCTTGTCATTTCGTAGTAAATAGCTACTCATTAAGATAGGTAATAGTTGAGTAGACCATACATCATTATCAGATATTAAGGTTGCTGATTTATCTTTATACGAGCTAGTTATATCGATGAGGTTAGCGCCAGACCAAGTGAAGGAAATATTCTGGTCCTTGTTTTTCTTTTTCTTATGGTGCTGTGTATAGCTGGTTTGCTGAGGCTTATCTAGTGTGTCATCGCCAGGCCAGTATAGCTGGCTGGTTTCAGTGACCACTTCCTGCAGAAAAAATGCAGCCATACCGGTGGTTTTTGCTTTGGAGGTATAAGTTATTTGTTTGTCCTGAAACAGGAAATGATTTTTAATTTCCCCAACTTCAGCACCATATTTTGTAACAGTGTAGGTGCTTTGGTGATTTTCAGGCAGAGGAAAATGACTGGATGCATATGTATTGCAGGTAAACAACATGAGCAGGCTGACGCCTAAAAAGCGCAAACCTTGAGTTAGATTGAAAGTTGGTTGTTGATCCATTTTGCCGGGCTTGTCAGTCTTTGCTTGTTTAAATAGACCTGCTGGTCAATTATCTCGAGTTGTTGCTGTGCTATCCATTCAATCACCATGGGATAGATAACATGTTCCAGGCTGTGGATCCGCTGCTGTAGAGATTCAGCGGTATCATCTGTCTGAACATCTATCATTGCCTGTAAGACTACCTGGCCACCATCGAGTTCATTGTTTACATAATGAACACTTACGCCATGTTGACTAACATTAGCATCTAATGCGCGCTGGTGGGTATTAAGTCCTTTGAATTCAGGCAGTAAAGAGGGGTGAATATTTAGCATTCTGCCATTGTAGTGAGCCACAAAGTCATCTGTAAGAATGCGCATAAAGCCCGCCAATATAATCAGTTGAGGCTCATACTGATCAATAGTGTGCATGAGTTGTTGGTCGAATGCATCACGGCTTTCAAACTCGGTGTGGTCGAGCACGTGAGTAGGAATTCCTGCAGATTTTGCTCGCTGAAGTCCCATCACATCAGGGCGGTTACTTACCACAGCGCTAATCCTGGCGTGTAAGTTGCCAGTATTAATAGCGTCGATTATTGCCTGTAAGTTACTGCCGCTGCCTGAAATTAGCACAACAATATTTAGTGGATCAGTACTCATTTAAGCGATGCGGCTATAGTTGATGATTATTCAATAACAACGTCAGCTTCACTAGCAGAACTTGTGATTTCACCAAGTTTAAACGCAACTTCACCGGCTTTAGTCAGCGTTTCGACTGCTGTCTCAGCATCTTCAGCACTTACGACTATTACCATGCCGATACCGCAGTTGAAAGTACGGTACATTTCCTGAGAATCAATATTGCCCTGTTCCTGCAGCCACTTAAACACAGCTGGTAGTTCCCAGCTTGAAGCATTGATCTGTGCTCGGGTATTTTCGGGCATTACACGGGGCAAGTTTTCCAGTAATCCGCCACCGGTAATATGTGACATAGCATGCACATCAACCTGCTCAAGCAGGGCATGAATGCTTTTAACATAAATGCGTGTAGGTGCTAATAAAGCCTCACCTAAAGTCTGTTCACCACAGGGCTCGCTTAGATCGGCATCACTCACTTCTAGTACTTTTCGTACTAGAGAGTAGCCATTTGAATGAGGGCCAGAGGAGGCGATGCCAATAAGCGCATCACCTGCAGCTACCTTGGTGCTATCAATAATCTGGTCTTTTTCCACAATACCTACACAGAAACCGGCAAGATCGTAGTCACCTTTACTGTACATGCCAGGCATTTCAGCTGTTTCACCACCGGTTAGCGCTGCGCCTGCCTGATAACAGCCTTCGGCAATGCCCTTAACGACGTCTGCTGCAACCGCGTTATCCAGTTTGCCTGTTGCGTAGTAATCCAGGAAATATAAGGGTTCAGCACCCAGAACAAGGATGTCATTCACGCACATAGCGACTAAATCGATGCCAATAGTGTCGTGCTTGTTCATTTGATTAGCCAGTTTAAGCTTGGTACCAACGCCATCAGTGCCTGATACAAGTACCGGTTTTTTATAGCGATCGAGAGGGATTTCAAATAAAGCGCCAAATCCACCCAGGCCGCCGATTACCTCAGGGCGCATAGTGCGAGCTACGTGTGGTTTAATATCCTCTACAAATTGATTGCCTGCATCGATATCGACACCCGCATCGCGGTAGCTAAGAGATTGATTAGTGGATTTTTTTGAGTCAGTTTGAGACATTGCGAACCTGATAAGCATCACCATTAAAAGATGTGGTATTGTACATCTTCCTAGCCAAGTCCACGAATGAAAATGAACCGCAAATCGCTTTTTTTGAGCACAATTTTACTATTAGTCATATCCGTTAAGCTACAAGCGACAGATATAAAGCATATGTACGAAGTTAGCTTACCTGTTGTGAGTCAGGATATTAGTATTCGCAAAGCTGCCTTTGAACAGGGTTTGATCGAAACTTCGGTACGTGTTTCAGGTACCAGTTTGGCGCCCACGCAACTCAATCTGACTGATGCGGGGAGACTCATAAGTCAATACCGTTATCGAGCTTTGAGTGACTATGAAATCACTACCTATCTCGAAAAAAACCCCACGCTAGTACAGCCCAAATATAAGTTATGGATGCAATTTAATGAGAATAAGCTCAAGCAATTATTGCGTGAGAATGGTTTGCCTCTGTGGGGCTATCAACGACCAAATGTGTTGGTATGGTTGGCCGTTAAAGATGGGCGTAATCGATATTTATTAAAGCACGCGGATCATTCGCAGATTAAAAATGTAATTGAACAGGGTGCGCAGCGACGCGGTTTGCCCATTATTTGGCCAAAATATGATGCTGAAGATCAGCGTCTGGTTGAGTTTACTGATGTCTGGGGGCAGTTTCTAGAGCCTGTAAAGCAGGCCAGTAAGCGTTATGGTGTGAATGCGGTTCTGTTAGGTCGGATGAACTGGAACAAAGGCAGCTGGCAAGTAGACTGGTCCTTGATGCAGGAAGATAAAGTTGAGAACTGGAGTGTTAATGCCGGTGACCTGGAGCTATTAGCAAGTAGTGGGATCGGTATAGCAACGGATAGTATTTCTAGTCGTTTTGCTGTTTTTACTGACAGCGTTAATGATGCGGGATTAATTGTTCGTGTGAATGATTTACACAATGTTAAAAAATATTCGACCACCGCTCACTATTTAGCTTCGTTAGCACCCGTCAAAAATGTTTATGCCAAAGAAATAAATAAACATCAGGTCGACTTTTATATCGACTTAAATGGTGATGAAGATGATTTGCGGCGCATTATTGCTCTAGGAAAAGTATTAACAGTCGATACGAGTCCAGAGCCAATTGAAGATATAAGTCATACATCGCGTAACAGCGAGCACAATAGTGTCGTGAGAATTTTACGTTATAGTTTAAGCCGGTGAGCTATTTAATATGATTTCATTAAGTGATTCGCAAAAATGGATGTTGTTACTTGGTGTATTAATAGTCTTGTTTGCCCTGTATTTGTTGGCACCAATACTCTCACCGTTTTTTGCAGCCGCATTGCTGGCTTATCTGGGTGATCCACTGGCGGATAAGCTAGAGAAGAAACTACCTCGAAGTTTGGCAGTAACTATTGTGTTTGTTGTGCTGTTTTCTTCATTAACCGTTGTAGCGTTGTTAATTTTCCCCCTATTGGCTCAACAACTAACTTACTTAATTTCAAACATACCGCTTTATATTGATAACGTTCAACAAAATATTGTGCCCATAGTAGCTCAAAAATTGGGTGTTGATATCAATCAGATCGATTTCGATTTGATGAAAAAACTTTTCACAGCACACTATGCACAGGCGGGTAGTGTACTGTCACAGCTGGTGTCTTCCATTGCGGCATCGGGAATGGCAATCGTTGCGTTGTTAGCAAATCTGGTGCTAATACCCGTTGTTACGTTTTATCTATTGCGTGATTGGGACAAGTTAGTGGCTCGAATAGATGAGTTACTGCCAAGAAAATCACAGCCGGTAATTGCGAAACTTGCCAAAGAATCAGATGATGTTTTAGCGGCATTTATACGCGGTCAATTGATGGTGATGCTGGTACTAGGAATAGTCTATTCCTGTGGTTTATGGTTTATAGATTTGAAGTTGGCATTGTTAATTGGAATGCTGGCAGGGCTTGTGAGTTTTGTACCTTATTTAGGATTTATTGTTGGCATACTTGCGGCGAGTACTGCTGTTTTATTGCAAACTCAAGATGCCATGATGCTAATACCTGTTTTTATTGTGTTTGGCATAGGCCAGGCATTAGAAGGAATGTTGCTTACACCTTTACTGGTTGGTGATAAAATTGGCCTACATCCCGTTGCGGTAATATTTGCAGTATTAGCTGGTGGTCAGTTATTTGGTTTTGTCGGTGTATTACTCGCGCTTCCCGTCGCAGCTGTGCTGGCTGTGCTAGTTCGACATATGCATAATGAATATAAATCTAGCGCGATTTTTAATAATATTTCTTAGTGGTTTCTACTGATTCATGTATACCCAATTAACCTTAGATTTACAGTTAAAGGATAGTTATACCTTTGATAATGTCGTAAACGGTGAAAATAAACTACTCATCGATTTATTGAAAAGTCCAAATTTAGCAGAAGAAAAACAGCTATATATTTGGGGCGCGCATAATACGGGCAAAACACATCTAATGCAGGCCTTGTGTCAGAGTCTTGCACAACAGAATAAAAGTATTAGTTATCTTCCATTAAAACAGCTCATAGAATATTCACCAGAAGTATTTCAAGGCCAGGAAACAATGGATGTTTGTTGTATAGATGATGTACAGCTTTTACAGAATAAAGCTGACTGGCAAGAGGCGTTATTTGATTTAATTAATCGCATTAGAGAAAATGACAAACAGTTAATTTTTACAGCGGATCAACCACCAGCTGAGATAGGTATACATCTTAATGATTTAACGTCTCGTTTGCAGTGGGGAGCAGTGTTTAAATTGCTCGAACTAAATGACATGCAAAAGTGTGAGGCATTACAGCAACGGGCAGAGACACGAGGTTTCGAGCTTGCAGATAATGTGGCTAGTTATTTGCTGAATAATTATAATCGTGACATGGCAGATCTGTTTGAAATGTTAGATGCTCTGGACAAGGCGCAGCTACAACAACATCGACGTCTAACCATACCTTTTGTTAAAACAGTACTTACAGAGTAAGTATTAATTTTGCGCTGTATTAGTTAGATAGTGTTCTTTTCGTTAGAGAATATTTAGCCAATCGGCTACTTCAGTCAATAGCGCATCACCACGATCGGTAAAATAATGATCAGACTTTGGCACGACGCGTTGATCAGATTTAGGGTTGCCGGCCTGTTGCATTCTTTTTAATCGAGTAGGCGCATTTACCATAACTGCCGGGTAATCGTACTCGCCGCGAATATCTAATACTGGTACTTTTATGTCCTGTAATGGAAATGGTTCGAGCATTGGTTGTCCAATATCTGTTGACCCCATACCTATGCCAATAAATGCTTTGATGCCTGCGTTGGGATGTTTATGCAGCCAGTTCACCGCCATGTGTACGCTGCAACTATGGGCAATTAATACAATGTTTCTAATATTTTGTTTTTGTAAAAATGCGATGGCAGATTCAATGCGCGGGTTTATTTCTTCCTGAATATCCAGATAGTCATAAAAACTGGAATTATTGTCCAGTACAGGAGCCTGTATCGACAATGTATGCCAGCCGAACTCGGGTAATCCAGTACGTAATGGGTGAACTACTTCTGCCCAGTTAGGGTGATGCCCGCGGCCATGTATGATGAGGACGCCGCCCTTTGGCTTGTTCAGGGTCGATTTAGTGAAAATAGTTAAAAAATTATGCTGTGCTGCAGCATCATTTAACATTATCGCCTCACCATCCATGATGTAATCAATAATTTCCTCTTTCATTCGAATTTCTTTTTGTAGATCAGAGGCGTAGGTGTACGGACTGATTGATATCAGCAGGACGGTACTGAGAATATATAACTGGTGGCGAAAATGGGTAAGCATTCTATTTATCTGTAGTGAGCGAATAGAAGTTTAGCTGTAATTATACAGAATCGCAGGTGTATTTTTTTATTGCATTTGCCCTGCTGTGCAGATGTT
>Ga0316204_10001334_pt1 | contig 69704 bp, 74 predicted proteins | sample 6monrhotite_MG_2_FD_205661 | JGI IMG/M metagenome (GOLD analysis project Ga0316204, IMG submission 205661) | Microbial mat bacterial communities from mineral coupon in-situ incubated in ocean water Damariscotta River, Maine, United States -... | ecosystem: Environmental > Aquatic > Marine >... | reverse complement strand
GCCACGCTCTGGCGTGATGAGCAGGAGGAAACTGATGCGATTACGAGACAAATTAAAATTCTTACTGATTTTGAACTTGATCGCGATACTGTTGGCGCTATTTTTTCCGGAGGCTCTAGTGAAACTGGACTCTTGGATAGTGGCGCTACACGCACCTTCCTTACCTCCGCCAGTGGAGATTCCACCCGCACCGACAATGCCGAAAGTAACGCCCTAATACCGGGCACGTTTGATTATTTTTACCTTACTTGCCTGAATGAAGGCGGTGTGGGGGTATTTGAGGATTATGTATGGCAGAAGACGGATGGCGTAACGGTGCTGCTCGGTGAATCTTCAATGCTGGATAATGACAGCAGCTATACCCTGCCTAAATCCTCCATTTATGGCAATAGCGACCTGGAAGCCGGTTTTGAAACGGCAGTGGTGCAAACCGCCGGTAAGGGGGGGGCGCGAAGGCAGAGTAGTAACTAACAAGTATCCTACACTGGTATGGTTTATACGTCTAAATTAGTGACATTAAGTGCATTAGATTGAATAAACTCACGTCTTGGCTCTACAATATCTCCCATTAAGGTTGAGAATACTTCTTCAGCCTCTTCCGCGTGTGCAACTTTCACCTGTAATAGTGTGCGTGCATCTGGATCAAGTGTGGTTTCCCACAGTTGTTCAGCGTTCATTTCTCCCAGTCCCTTAAAACGGCTTACTGTTGTGCCTTTGCGTCCAATGCTGGTAATTATGCTACCAAAATCGAGCAATGTTTTTGCATGATAACTATCTTCTTTACGTTGAAGTGTCATGCCTCCAACATCAAAGCTTTCAATAATTTCTCCAGCAAGCTTACTTAAGCGTATGGCTTCAGGTGCACGCAGTGTGGCTTCATCTAATGTTAATCGTTCATTCACTCCGCGAACAATCCTGGTAAGTGTCATTGTTCCATCTTCAACAGATCCGTTCCAGAATTCCTTCTCGCGCGCATCACGGTTTAGTATAGTTGCAATGGCATTAGATTTTTCTTTTAGGTTTTCTTCATTGTCAATAAGGTTGCTATCTAAAGCGCTTGCTAGCACAGCGGCTTGGATAAGCTCCGATGGTGCTAAGCGAGATAGGCTATTGATTAATGTATTGCACTGACTAACCTGACGAATGAAAAGTTCTAAATCCGCACCAGATCGCTGTGCGCCATTGGCTAATGTAAGGATGGCTCCATCTGCAGCCGTGCGTATGAGATGATCTTCATATGCGGGATCATCTTTTAAATAGACCTCACTAGTGCCTCGCTTTACTTTATACAGCGGCGGTTGCGCGATATATAGATATCCTGCTTCGATTAATTCGGGCATTTGGCGGAAAAAGAAGGTTAATAATAATGTACGAATATGTGATCCATCAACGTCAGCATCCGTCATGATGATGATTTTATGGTAACGTAATTTTTCTAGGTTAAAATCTTCTCCAATTCCTGTTCCAAGCGCAGTTATTAGGGTTCCAACTTCTGCAGATGCAAGCATTTTATCAAAACGTGCTCTTTCCACATTAAGGATTTTTCCGCGCAATGGTAATACAGCTTGAGTGGAGCGTATACGTCCTTGTTTGGCTGAGCCTCCCGCAGAATCTCCCTCAACAATAAAAAGTTCAGATAGGGAAGGGTCTTTTTCTTGGCAGTCAGCTAATTTTCCTGGGAGGCTAGCAATATCTAGAGCGCCCTTACGTCGTGTTAAATCACGAGCTTTGCGTGCGGCTTCTCTAGCTGATGCGGCTTCAAAAGCTTTGCCAATAATCATTTTTGCGTCTGCGGGATGTTCTTCAAACCACTGGGAGAACTTTTCTCCAGCAATGCTTTCTACAACAGGGCGCACTTCAGAACTAACTAACTTATCTTTTGTTTGCGAAGAAAATTTAGGGTCTGGAACTTTGACTGAAATAACGCAAGTTAATCCTTCGCGTACATCGTCACCAGATAGGGACATTTTATTCTTCTTTGCAATTCCTGTTTCTGTGGCGTATGTATTAACTAGGCGGGTTAGCGCCGAGCGGAAGGCCATTAAATGTGTGCCACCGTCTTTCTGGCGAATGTTATTTGTAAAGCATAGTACATTTTCGTGATAGCTATCATTCCATTCTAATGCAATTTCTACGCCGATATCATCTTTCTCACCAGTAAATCCAAAAACGCTATGTAATGGTCTTTTATTACGATCTAGATATTGAACAAAGGATTCAATACCGCCTTCATAGTGGAAATTTGTTGATTTATCTTCTTCCCCGCGCTTGTCGATTAGGTCAATATTTACACCTGAATTAAGGAAGGCCATTTCTCGGATTCTATGCTCTAATGTTGCATAGTCAAAATCAATAAAAGCAAATGTTTCTAATGATGGGCGGAATGTTACTTGTGTGCCGCGTTTTCCATTGGCATCACCAACAATTTTTAGAGGTGAAATTGCATCGCCATGAGCAAATTCGATAACATGCTCTTGGTCATTACGCCAGATGCGTAGTTCTAACCAGTCAGAAAGGGCATTAACTACAGAGACACCAACGCCGTGCAGTCCGCCGGAGACTTTATACGAATTTGAATCGAATTTACCACCAGCATGTAGTTGTGTCATAATAACTTCAGCAGCCGACACGCCTTCTTCTTCGTGCATATCAACTGGTATTCCGCGGCCATTATCAGTAACTGATACGCCACCATCTTTATTAATAATGACCAGAATTTTATCGCAATGTCCAGCTAATGCTTCATCAATTGCATTATCTAGCACTTCATAGACCATATGGTGGAGTCCTGACCCATCATCGGTATCTCCGATATACATGCCGGGGCGCTTGCGGACTGCATCAAGGCCTTTAAGGACTTTGATGGAATCTGCTCCATAATCTTCTGAATTTTCTGGTGAATTATCCAATGATACTGCCTGATTTTCGTTGCTCATTCCGCACATGTCCTTCCTTGCACAATCGTATGTATTGTTCTACCCCGAAATGCATGTTTTTTCAATGGTTAAGAACAGTGGTTTGCTTGGTAATTGCAGAAAAATTTCAGGATTAGTATCCGTCATCCATATTTGGGCAGAAAAGGTGGATAGTTCATCGAAAAAAGATAATCGTTTATGATCATCAAGGTGTGATGTTACTTCATCAAGTAGCATCACAGGTGCACTTCCAAACCATTTTTCTCGTGCGCGTGCTGTTGCTAATGTTAAAGTTATCATGATAGCTTTTTGTTCGCCAGTGGAACACAGCTCTGCGGGAAGTCTTGTATGTTCATGTACTACATGAAAATCGCTACGGTGTGGTCCGTGCTCGGTGCGGCCGGTTTGTTTGTCATTATGTCTGGATTTCTTGAGTAATTCGCAGTAATTGCTTTCTGCTTCTAATGCCGGCATTGTCGTCAATAGTTGCTCTACACCTCCTGTTGCTGTCAGTTCGGCTTTAGGAAAAGCAGAATGGTGCGTAAGAATAGTGGTTTGTAGGTGTTGCAAAGTGTCTATCCGCGCGGCAGCAATCGCAATTGCCTGTTCGGCCATTCGTTGTTCTATATGGCTTATCCAAATTTCATCCCATGGCGGTGCAGATAGGAGCTTGCTTCTCTCCATCTTGGCATGGTTGTAAATTGAAAGATGGCGTACATGATCAGGATAAAAATTAACTACGAGGCGGTCTAAAAAATTCCTGCGCGATGTGCTGCCGTCAATGAAAATAGTATCCATCTGTGGAGTTAGGGCGCATACAGCAAAATGATGTGCTAGCTGTGTTTGTCCTCTGGCAGTTTCGCCATTTATTTTAACAATGCGTTTATCTTTTTTGGGAGAAGGGTCGCGTCCAGTGCCGATGGTAATATTGCCTTCAGGAGTTCTGATATGTGAAAAAATGGACCAAGGAAAATTAGAAAATGGGTTGCTCGATGCTGCTGGTCCTTGACGATCTAGTAGAGTTAGTTTGCTATTTCTAATCCCGCGCCCAGGGGTGAGTAGGGATATTGCTTCTAGGATATTGGTTTTGCCAGCGCCATTGGGGCCTGTAATCACCACGGGGCCATCGGTTGCGGTTAATGTATGCTGTTCATAATTACGAAAATTTGTAAGTTGTAGCTGTGTAACGGCGAGGTGTGGCATGTGGATGGTGCATCCCGTTGTCGTTAGCTAAAAATGATAAGCTTTCCAGTTTCTACATCTGTAATATGTCTTAGTGCTTAATCCATCGTGTTGATGGTAACGTTATGAGCTGATTATAATCAGACTCGCATAGGCATGATGACATATTGAGCGCGTACATCGGATGGGTCGCTGACCAAAGCCGGCGCGTTAGCATCAGACAGAAGGAATTGTACGCTATCGCCCTCAAGTTGGGACAGCATATCTAACATATAGCGGGAGTTAAATCCTGTTTCTAATTCATCTGCTGCATATGTTACTTCAAGTTCTTCTTTTGCTGTTCCAGCTTCTGGGCTCTGTGCAGTTAGCACAAGGTTGCCAGGTGAGAGGGTGAATTTAATGCTGCGAGTTTTTTCTGTAGAAATTGTTGATACGCGGTCAACTGCTTTGGTAAGGGCTAGGCGGTCTACATCTAAAACTTTGCTGTTATTTTGAGGGATGGCTCGTCCATAATCGGGGAATGTTCCATCAACTAATTTGGATAGTAGGATAAGCCTGCCTGCGGCAAAGCGAATTTTATTTTCTGAAAGGCTAACTGTAATTTCGTCAGCTTGTTCTTCAAATAGCTTGTGTAATTCATTTACTGTTTTACGAGGGATAATAACTCCAGGCATTCCTGCGGCGCCTTTGGGTAATGAAGATTCTATAAGTGCTAGGCGGTGACCATCAGTTGCAACTGATCGTAATGTTGGTGTTTCTTCACTGCCTGCTGCGTGGAAATATACGCCATTAAGATAGTAACGAGTTTCCTCTGTAGACATTGCAAAGCGTGATTTATCAATTAGGTTTAGGAAGTCGTCTGTATCAAGTGTGAATTCGTGGCTTAAATTTCCTTGCGCTAAGACAGGGAAGTCATCTGCTGGAAGGTATGGAAGTGCAAAGCGTGCGGCTCCAGCTTCCACTATAACTTGGCCGGAATCCGTATCGGTATCAAGTGTGATTTGCGCGCCATCAGGCAGTTTGCGTACTATGTCATAAAAAGTTTGGGCAGGAACGGTAAGTGCTCCAGATTCTTCAACAACGCATTCGGTTTCTTCTGTGGCGACGAGGTCCATATCCGTTGCAGTTAATTGCAAGACATTATCTGCAAGCGCTAGTTTAATATTAGCCAAGATAGGAATAGTATTGCGTTTTTCAACAATGGGCTGCAAGCGAGCTAGCGATTTAAGTAATGCTGAACGCGCAATAGAAAATCTAATTGCAGAATCGTGTGTTAATTTCTCGGCTGCTTCACCCATAATCTTACATCCTGTTAAACACCAAAATCAGGTATTGTTATTTTATACTGATACTTGTCTAGATTAATCAATCCTAGTTATTAGGCGATAATCCTACGGGATTCTGTATCTCAGAGCCTACAAGTGTAATATAAAAACAAAAATACTATAACATATCTGTCACGTTATAAACTAACTGTATCAAGTACGCAACATTCTAGTGAGAAGTTCAACATCTTTTTGCACTTCTTGATCTGTCTGGCACAGGTGTTCAATGCGTTTAATGGCGTGCATTACAGTGGTGTGGTCTTTTCCCCCAAATTTTTTACCTATTTCCGGATAGCTGTGAGTTGTTAGGTTTTTGGCGAGGTACATTGCGATCTGCCTAGGTCTAGCGATATTGCGTGACCTGCGGGCTGATTGCATATCCGATACTCTAATGCAGCAATGTTCGGCTACAACTTGTTTTATATCATCAATAGTTAGGCTGCGCTCAGAGGAGCGTAGTAAGTCTTGAAGTAAAATTTGTGTTGATTCTAGAGAAGTGGGGCGTTTGGTGAGTCTTGCATGTGCAACAACTTTATTGAGTGCACCTTCTAATTCCCGTACATTGCTTTTAACTTTTCCTGCTAGAAAATCAATAACATCTTTGGGGATATTAATGTCAGGATATTCAGCGGCAATAATAGCTACTTTTGACTGTAGAATTCCAAAGCGTAATTCATAGGTGGTCGCGTTAATATCGGCAACTAAGCCCCATCCAAGGCGGGAGCGTATGCGTTCTTCCATGCCGTCTAGATCGGATGGTGATCTGTCACCAGAAAGGATAAGCTGTTTGTTGTTATCAATAAGCGCATTAAATGTATGAAAAAATTCTTCTTGGGTGCTGTTTTTTCCACAAATGAACTGAATATCATCAATCATTAATACGTCAGTTGATCTAAAAAATTCTTTAAAGGCAACAACATCCTTATTTTGTAGCGATCGAATAAATTGGTATGTAAATTTTTCAGCAGAAAGGTATAAAACCTTTCTTTGTGGATTATGCGCACGGATGTGATGTGCAATAGCATGCATTAGGTGGGTTTTACCTAATCCTACGCCGCCATAAAGGAATAGGGGGTTGCTGCCTGGGATAATGTTTTCGGCATCTGCAATGCTGCGTGCAGCAGCGTAAGCTAACTCATTGGTTGGCCCAACCACAAAATTATCAAATGTTGCTCGTGGATCCAGCGTTGATCGTAACTCGTTACTGTCGCTATTGGGTAAGATGCGATCGCTAATAATTGGGGATCGTTGTTGTTTTGTTGAGTGGGGTGTTGCACTGCTTTGTGACCTGGATGTTACTGATGGTGAAGTGTTAGCTCTGGGCTCTCCAGTGACGTTAGGTGTAGAAATATTTTCACTCACCCGTTGGCTTAATGCTTGTGCGTGCTGTTCTGTTATGTCGCCAGGTGTGGCTGTGTTTTGTGGGGCAGCAATGGTGATGGTGACATGCGGTACTGTATCAGTATCTTCATGCCAAAAGCGCCTAATATCTTCTGCATAGTGGTTTTCAACCCATTCTCGCACGAATCGTGTGCTAACACTGACGGTAAGGCATTGAGTATCCGCCTCTACAAGGCATAAATTTTTAAACCAGCTATTATATGTTGCTTCGCCATATTTAAAGCGGAGTTTGCTGAGTACATGCTTCCATATATCTGCATGTAGTATATCAGATTTGGGGGCTGAGGTGGTCTGTGGATAGGAAATAGTATTCATTGTTTTCCGCCCCCCTCATTGCTGTTTAGCCATTTATTTATATTGCATGAGCGCAGGAGGGAACATCCTGTGTAAGTGAGTCGAAATTGATAATAATTTCTCCGTATTTTACTTCCCATGCGCTCTTTGTCCCCTACATCTCTTCTGCCAAAAAGGACTGCATTTTAGTTGCAGTTCTTTTTATTCTAACCAAAAAGTTCATTTATTTTTTAAGTCACGGTATATGCATCAAATCATAACGTCTTCTTTGGTGTTTTGCTCCTATAACAGTAAGCAGATTTGATATTGGGTAAATAACTTTATTTGCCATCCTAAAACAAAATTTTATTGACATAGAGTGGTGGTGGTTCGTTACGGAGGCGTTGTTATTTTAATTAATATTTTACTTGGTTATGCAGGCAGGAGTTGTGTTTTGGTGCTGCGTACGGTTGTTTCAATATATTGTGAATTATTGTCAATGAATCTCTATATATAGTATTTTTTGGCGTATATTGTAAAAAAATGAACCTACGCAGAATACTATAATTATAGTATAAACAATATAGTGTAGTAGATGATTATGTGATTATTTTGTATGAAATATGTTGATATAAGCATGTGTTATGCTTTCTTTTATGGTGTGCTAGTTGTCTTGTTTTTAGGGGTGTGATAAAATCTACTCATAATGACAAAAAAAATAAAGAATAATGGCTTTACATTAGTTGAGATGTCAATCGTACTAGTTATTATTGGCTTAATAGTTGCTGGAGTTATGGCTGGAAGAAGTTTAATCCAGTCAGCAAATATTAATACAATAGTATCGGATGTTAAAAAATATAGAACAGTATTTAATACTTTTCAGGATAGGTATGGCTATCTTCCCGGTGATTATCCATATGCGCATCAGCAATGGCCTTATTGCTTAACGGGCGGTAATCAGTGTCAGGGAGATGGGGATGGGCAGATTAATGTGCCCGGTCCCGTGTCTGAAGCTGAATCGAATTGGTCGTGGCAACATTTGTACTTAGCGGAATTATTGCCTAATGAATATACGGGCACAAGAACAGCGCTTAATTTAAATCCTGGGGATATAATACCAGAGGCTAGATTTAAAGGAGGGCATGCCGGATATAATCTTATGGGGTATAGCTTAGGTTTTTATGGAACGACCTATTTAGGTGGTGGTCAGTATCATAGGAGTAATTTTTTGCTTCTAGCAACGCGTAATGGTGCTGATTTTAGTGGTCCAGCGATCAGTCCGGTAGATGCAAAGTCGATAGATACAAAAATGGATGATGGTCGCTCTTCTCATGGAGTGGTAAGGACGTTGCGTGGTTTTAATGCTGGTGGTTCGCCATATAATACATGTACAGAGCCGGATTTGCGTGGAGACTATGAGTTGTTAACAACGGATAACGTATGCCGGATGTTTTTTGATTTTGGCGGTTAGCAATACTTAATTTTAGTATTAATAATAGCAAGAATGCCATTATGCATCTTTATTTCTTAGTTGCTTTGCAATACCCTCTGGTGAGAATACAAAATAGGCAATATGGTAAACGCTATGAAAGTTATGTTTGATACAAATGTATTTAATCACATTTTGGATTGTGAAATACAACTCGAAAAAATACCTTCTGAATGGAAGGTATATGGAACTCATATACAAAGAGATGAAATCAATCAAACTCCAGAAAATTACAAAGATCGCAGAGAAGCACTGCTAGAAATTTTTGACAACCGGCTAGATGTATCATTGCCCACTGAATCTGCTGTGTGGGACGTTTCATCATGGGGCGATTGTAAATGGGGCAATGAAGAAGATAGTTTGTATGAGGTAATTCTTGATGACCTTAATAAACTCAACAAAAGATCAAGTAATGCTCAAGACGCACTAATTGCAGAAACAGCGATAAAAAATGATTTAGTGCTAGTTACTAATGATAAAAACTTAAAAGAAGTGGCACAGAAATATGGTACGGAAGTCGAAGATATAAGAATTACAAAAGGTTCGAAGATTTAGCTAAAAACTAAGAGTGGTCGGAGCGATAGGATTCGAACCTACGACCCTCTGGTCCCAAACCAGATGCGCTACCAGGCTGCGCTACGCTCCGATACTAATGTAATTCCCTGACGGGAGGGTAGTTAAAGCGTAATGCAAAGGAATTTGCAAGAAAAATTAACGGTTTAGAGAAAAAAATATTGGAATATAAACTATTCCCAGTGATATATAACTTTGTCTAATAATATAACCTTTTGTTAAATATGGAAAATTACTTATATTTAATCTGTTGTCAATTTATTAAGTTTAGTAATAAATTTCTTTCTTTTTAAAGAGAAAAGATGAATAAAATATAATTTATAGGTCTTTTGTTGCTTGGCGAATATATTCAGTTGCTTGTTCAAGATTGCGTGCAATGATTTGTTTTGTGTCGGATGTCAAAACAGGGTGTTGTTCAGCTTTTTCACAAAGGTCACCTAAAGCAAAAAACCCTAGGCTATAAGCTGCACCTTTAAGCTCATGAAGGGCAGAATTCCATTCTTCTTCTTGATTTTCTTCAACATTATTTTCTAGAATTTTTAAAGTGCGGCAGGTAGTATCGAAGAAAAGATTCAATAATTTCTGTGCGTCTTCCATGTCATTATCAGAAAGTTGGCGCAATTTTTCAAGATTAACATAAGCAGGGGACATGGATACTCCGTGTAATGCAATGTTTAGTGCATCCAACTAGTGAATAAAACCTCATTAAGTTGTGCTTATGTACTCTACTGCCTGTTGTATTAGTTCGTCAATGATATCTTGCATTGGTTCTATTTTTTTTACCATTCCAACGCTTTGACCTGCCATAACTGATCCATTTTCAACATCGCCATCAATTACTGCTCTGCGAAGTGCGCCAGCCCAAAAATGTTCTATTTTCAGCTGCGCCTCATCTTTAGATAATTGCCCTGCATGCAATGCTGATGATGTTTCTCGTTGGCATCTCTCAAATTCTTTAGTTGCTTTGTTCGTAATGGCTCTAACTGGAATAACAGGAAGATTTGGGTCAAGCTGTGTAGATGGCAGCGCATCTCGAGCAGGACTTTTTATAAAAAGTTTTTTAAAGTTTATGTGAGCGATAGATTCTGTAGCGCAGACAAATCTTGTTCCGAGCTGTACTCCACAAGCTCCCATGCGGAGATAGGATGTTATTGCTTCTCCTCTGCCTATTCCTCCGGCAATGAAAACTGGAATATCCGGATGATTTTCTAGCATAAAGGGGAGTATTTCCTGCACAAGAACGCTAGTGGAAATGGGGCCAATATGTCCTCCTGCTTCAGATCCTTCAAGTACTAAAGCATCAGCACCGGATCGTATAAGTCGTTTAGCAAGTGGAATTGCTGGAGCAAAGCAGATGACTTTTGCTCCTAAATTTTCTTTAATATAAGATATTGTAGTATTCTTTGGTAGCCCACCCGCTAGTACAATGTGAGTAACTGCAGTTTCTTTGCACACCGCAATCAGTTCATCAAGTTCTGGGTTCATTGTAATTAGATTAACGCCAAATGGCTTATCTGTTAGTGCTCGAGTTGCTATAATTTCTTCTTTAAGCAGTGCCGGTGGCATTGCGCCACTGGCAATTATTCCAAAACCGCCAGAGTTAGATATTGCAGCCACTAAGTTTCGTTCTGATACCCAGCTCATTGCGCCGCCAAGAATGGCATATTTACTACCAAGAAAGTCAGTACCTTTTTTCCATAGGTCTTGTAACTGTTCTTGGGGATTCTCAGGCGTACCAGATGTATCAACCGTTGCGACCATTATTATCAACTCCTATTGGTAGAGTAGGGATAAAAAATATAATTATTAATCTTCTTTTGGGGCATCAAGATCATATGCTGTATGTAATGCCCGTAGTGCTAGCTCTAAATATTCTGCATCTATCAGTACACTGATTTTTATCTCAGATGTAGAAATTACCAATATGTTTATACCTTTGTCAGCAAGTGTTTTAAACATTTTCTGTGCTAGTCCAGTATGGCTACGCATGCCTACACCAATAACTGATACTTTTGCCACGTTTTCACTGGTAATTAGTGATTTGAAGTTAATATCAGCATTGTTTAATGCATCTTTTGCTTGTTCTATTTCTGTTTTTGCAACAGTGAATGTGAGGTCGGTTAAAGTCCCGTCTTCACTAACATTTTGTACAATCATATCAATATTAATATTGGCAGCGGCTAGTGGGCCGAAAACTTGTGCTGCTACGCCTGGTGTGTTTTCAACCTTCATTAATGTTACTTGTGCATCATTGCGACTATATGCAATTCCGGTTATAAGGCGACGTTCCACAACTTCTTCCTCCTCTACGAGTAATGTTCCTGGTTCATCTGAAAATGATGAACGTACTTGTACTGAGACACCATTTTTCATTGCCAGCTCTACTGAGCGGGTGTGGAGAACTTTAGCTCCAAGTGATGCCATTTCTAAGGTTTCTTCATAGCCAATTTTATTTAATTTGCGCGCATTAGGTACTATACGTGGATCTGTAGTGTAAACGCCATCAACATCTGTGTAAATATCACATCTGTCAGCCTGAAGTGCGGCAGCTAATGCTACGGCTGAAGTGTCTGATCCACCACGACCAAGTGTAGCAATACGTCCTTCGCTAGTTATTCCTTGAAAACCAGGTACAACAGCAACTTCACCTCTCTCTAATGATGCTTTTATAATCTCTGATTCTATAGATTCTATTCGAGCTTTACTGTGTGCTGAGTCAGTGAGAATAGGTAATTGCCAGCCCATCCATGAGCGTGCAGTAATTCCCATGCTTTGAAGTTTTAGCGCAAGCAGGCCTACAGTAATTTGCTCACCAGAAGATAAAACAGTATCATATTCCGCGCATGATTCTGGTGATGAAAGGTCCGATACAGCATCGCACCAGCCAACCAGCCTATCTGTTGTGCCGGACATGGCTGAAAGCACAACGGCAACTTGATTGCCTGCATCATGTTCTTTTTTGACCTTTTGTGCGACATTACAAATGCGTTCAATGTCCGCAACAGATGTGCCACCAAATTTTTGTACGATAAGTGCCATATTGTGTGGATTATCCTAACTAAATTGCTTTGCTATTGCAGCTAGATGAAGAGAAATGACGTTGGATTCCCTGCACGGCTACGTATTTACGTGCCTCTCATATAGGAACTACTGTAAACTTGCAAGGGTTGAGCGCTTATTCAGGTAGAAAACAATATTATTATACATTCATATTATATGCGCTAATGGCTTGTGGTGGTGGTGTATTGTTAATGTGTGTATTTGTTTCTGCATAAGGTTCAGCTAAAATTGATGGGTCATCTTTCTGATTGTTATTATTATCCCCAGAGCTATATGGGTTTGTAGGAGTTGGGCTGTTATCGCTTGGTTTAGAGACGTTTGTATGTTGCTCTTGGTCGATTTCTTCCCATGCTTCACGCATCATGCGTAAATGTCGTATAGTAGCATCTAATATTGCGGTGTCATTGCTGCCATGAACGGATAATAGGCGCATGTCTATACCAGCGTAATAGTCGTATAAAATTTGCGCTATATCTCCGCCATTGTCAAAATCAATAGAAATTTGTAAGCCGTGAATAATATCGCAGGCTTTTGTAAGGGAGTTATAACGAGCTTCAATATTTTCTTCTTCAATGGCTTTTTTTGCCTGTTGAACATAACGAATTGCACCATCAAAAAGCATCACGACTTGTCTTGTCCCCGGGACCATATGGGAGGCCGTTGTGTAAGCAGTGTATGGGTGATCAATCATGTTATCTCCTTTGAAATCTGCAATTTATACCTTATCAGGCCTATTTATCTTGGGCTGCTGTTTGGGCATCTAGGAAATTAAGCAAGTTATTCACTCTAGAGATTGCTTCTTCAAGTGATGCGAATTGCTCAATTAACGTATTTCTGTATAAGTCAACTTGGCTATCTATTCGAGTAATTTCGTCGGCTAAGCGCTCATCTTCTTTATTAATATCCTCAACAGCGGTATCAAGTACTCCATTTTCTTTTACGGTTTCATCAATTATATTAAACAGTCTTTCTGATACACCTGCTGACATATCAATATTAATGATATCAGTACCATCTCCAGTATAAACGAAAGATGCCCCCTCAAGTGAGGTGCCGGCATTTCCTGTTATGGTAAAGCTACCTGCGGATCCAGAAAGTGTTGCATTGAATAGGAAGGTTGCTCCATCGGCGCTATATATTTTTACCTGATCGCTTCCAACGGCTTCATTAACATCAACCACCATACGGAAATCGGTTATGGTTGTTGAATTGCTGCGTTTGTATAGGGAAATATCAATATTATCAGAGACAAAACTAAACTCAAATATTTGGCGTAGATTATCAAAACTATTTGCTAATGAAGATTGTAGCTTTGCAGGGTCATATGTAAGAATATTGCTAGTTTCGGGCGTTTCTTCATCTCCAGCAAAGTCAGTAAGTGTGATTCCAACATTGGCAAGGGCTGAAAAATTAGTGTTATCTGCTCCGGCTACTACATTGCTTATTTCACTAGAGACACGTTGGATTAATGTCCGCAAAGTAATATCATCGCCTAGAACGGCATCTTCGCCCAGTGCTCCAGTGTCATCCCTTGCTGTTTGACGTGCAGCAAAGACGCGGAATTCATTATAAACGTTGATAAAATTAATTATGCCATTTTCAGCAACAGACGTATCAACATCGGTTTTAACGGTAATGTTTGTCTGGCCGCCGCCACCAAAGTCAGGTGTTGGTTGTAGTAAATTAAGGCTAAGTCCTTCAATTACATCATTGATAGTGTTGGAGGACCTGGTTACGGTTAGTCCATCCACTGTTAATGATGCATCTTGTGCTGTTTGTATATCGGTAAAAGTTACATTTGCAGCAGCGCCGCCATCAGCTAGGATAGAAAATGAATTATCTATTCCAACGTCAGATGAGTCTAGCGTTAGGCGGAAATCTGTATCGCTAATTTTAAGGATATTAGCTTCTACGCCTAGCTCATTTGAAAAGGCATTAATTTTTGCTTGAATATCAATCAGGCGATCGCCTGTTTCAACGGTCACAGCGGCTAGTGGTCGTGTTCCAAAGGCATGATCGAGGGCATTTTGTAAATTTGTTGCTTGTTGGTCTGTGGAGAGGTCAAGCGTTACAGATGCATCATTTATATTAAGTGACAATGTTTTATTAGTTGTAGTGCTAGTTAGAACAATATTAGCGGTATGGCTATCCTGTAACCCTGTTACCTGATATGTTTCTCCAGAAATATCGACACTGATGCTTGTGTCATTAAGTCCGTTCCTAGTAACTGAAAAAGTGCCAAAGCTGCCATAAATATTGGTGCTATCATCAAATGCATTGCTACTAAGCTTTACATTTGTGCTAGCAAGGCCAGTAAGAGGGGATACGACTTTATTATCACTTTCTCCGCCAAAATTTCCTACTTGTCGGCTTTGATATATATCCTGTCCAGCGATGCCAGTAGTTAAGTCATCAATAAAATTCTGCACATTGGCAGGGTCATCATTTATGAGGTAATCTGTTGCGCCGAGCTGAATATCAAATGTTGTACCACTTGTGGCCTCTGTAAATGTAATAAGCTGATTGCCAGCAACGCTCAAACTATCCAATCCAGCCTGTCCGGAAAAGGTATTCGATGTGTAGGCAACGCCGTTAATGGTAGTGGTGAGTGTTATATTTCCGCTATCAAAATTTGCACCGGTTACGGTAACAGTTCCCTGTAAGCTTTGCGCTCCATCGCCTCCAACGGTTGTGATGTTGTTAATTCCTGCGGCGGTTACAATGCCTGTTCCAGTACCGGTTATGTTGTATTCTGTTGTAGCAATGTTGTCTGTAGAATCTTCAGTGAAGTCGGTAGCTGTGGATTTATTGCCTGCAATATACATGGTTCCTGCAGTAAAAAAACCTGCTGCTCCTGTCACAACATCACTGGTTTTATCAGTAAAACTGTTGGAGCGAATTTCTCTAGCAAGTGCTAGTTGCTGTATTGCAATTGTAGCATTGCCCGGTGTTGTTCCTGGGTCTGCTGTGGCGGTGACGTAAATGTTTGGTGTTGCAGTCTCTGCAGAGGTTAGGGCGGTCTTTCTGTATTCAAAAAGGTTGTCGCCAGAGTTGGTTATTCCTGGTGGATTGCGCAAAAAATCTGTTGCTGCACGGAAATTATCAAGAATAGTACGTAATTCGTTAAAGGAAGAAAGTTTGTTGGTATTTGTTTCAACATCGGCTTCTAATTGGATGGCAGGAATGCGTTTTACTGCTACTAATTCATCAATTAGTCCGCTACTGTCAAAATTGGATGCAATACCCGACAATGCTGTGCCGCCGTTACTATTGCTTAATATGTTACCTAAATTAATCGCCATTGCGTACCCATCCCATTAAAGGAGATTAGATTAACGCCCGGACAATGGAACCGCTTTCTGTTCCGGCAGCGGTCATTAACTGCTGTTCGGGCACGACTGTTACTTTACCGTCACGCAAGCTTGTGAAACGGGTTACATAGACTGCCTCGCCGCTACTGGTTGGAGCGGAGTCTTTGTAAATTGTAAATCGTACATCACTTACAGGGTAGGGATTAACCATCATTCTTTCCGCAGCTTGCTTAACTGCGTTAAAATGTGCTTTTTCTTGATCGCGAGGGTCGGTCAGAACTTCTTGATCCTCTACAGGAGCGGAAACACGTTGCTCTTGTAAGTTTTGCAATTGTTCAGTCGGTTTTGTTGGTGTTGTGCCGGGAAGCACTGTGTTGTTGGTGTTATTGGTCATGCTAACATTATCCATCTTGTCCTCCTTTGTTTCTTGGCTATGACGGCCATTTTTTTGTTTGAAAATGTTATATATATTTCTCTTGTTCGTGGATTATGAGGTTATACGAAAAATAGGAATATATATAATATTGTGTTTATTTCACTGGTAGGGATAAAAAATTATCCCTACCAGTGATTTCACAAATTACCCGATAAGTTTGAGTAGGTTTTGTGGTAGTTGGTTTGCTTGTGCAAGTACAGAAATAGAAGCCTGTAAACGTACCTGAGCTGTAGCAAATTGCGTAGATTCGTCTGCAATGTCCACATCTAGGAAGTCAGACCGTGCTGCTTCTGTATTTTGAATATTTGTTGTAATATTCGTTGCAGCAAAGTTAAACCTTGATTGTAACGCACCAAGATCCGCACGAAGCGAGGTTACAGTAGTAATAGCTCGATCAAGCACGTTTGATGCAAGTACTGCACCAGAGCCATCTCCGCCATTTGTACCATCCGCAGAACCTGCTGTTCCAATGCTTAAGGTAACAGCGTCGCCATTAGCATTTTTATAAACAGATGCTGTAGTTGCGCCTGAAATAGATACATCAATTGTATCTGCCGCAGAAGCACCAACTTGGAAAGTTAACGCGCCATTTTGTCCACCAACATTCATTAGTTCATTGAATAAATTAGCAACAGCCAATGCATCAGCATCAGTGTCATAGTTCAATGTACCAGCTAAGGTGGCAGCACTTAGGTCAATACTTAGCTGACGTGAGTCAGTAGTATCAGCTGTAGTGAATACCATAGTATTGTCTAAGTTGAACGAGGTGTTATCCACATGTGTACCCGCATAAGAGTTTAGGTCTGTGGTGTAGACAACGCCATTGATAGTTACATCAATTTCAGCGTTAGCACGGTCAACAGTAAACTCACTGATGCTACCAAATGTACCATCAGATGCAAATGCATCAGACCGTAGCAACACATCAGACGCTGTGATTCCATCAAGTACAGTACCAATAATGTTGTCAGTGCTAATAGTAGCAACCTCACGTGATTGATACAGGGCTGTGCTGGCTGTGTCTAAAGAACCTTGTATAGAGGTTGCAGCAGTGTCAGCATTCGTTTGGTTGGCAATGGTCAAATCCTGACCAGTTGTCAAACGGAATGTTTGCTGAGTTGCGCCTGTACCGGCTTGACGGAAGGTTAATTCTGCGCCACTTTCTAGCACTGTTCCCAGTGTGTAGTTAGTGCCATCAAAATCAGCTCCACCAGTCAGCTCTAATGCATCAGAAACGTAGGTCTGACCATTAACAACTGCAGTAAACTGTACGCTGTTATTCACAAAGCCGTTATCAAGTTGATCTTCACCAGCAATAAAGCTTGCGCTGATATCGGTAATTGCACCTTGCATAGTGAGGTCAAACACAGTGTTTCCAGCAGTTCCTGCAACTTCTGCTGTATAGGAGCTTGGTGGTGTTCCTGTTTCGATAGTAACAGGTCCAGTGTCACCAGCAGTACCGGTGTAGGCAGCGCCGTTGAATGAGTGAGTTATCGCGTTACCGGCTGCTGTAATGGTGATGTTATCACCAGAATTGTCGCCGCTATCTTCTTTAGCGCGGATAACAACTTGAGCACCTACAGCTTCAAACATATAGTCGTGAATTTCTTCACCTGCTGCGGCACCGGCTTGTGCATTATAAAGCGCTACTACCATTGCGCGTGCAGTCGCTGCGTCATCGACAAAGGTTGTAGTTGCACCAGTTGTAACGCCACCAATATTAATATCAACAGTATCATCAGCATCACCGCCTGCGAAGTCGATAGTCGCAATAGTTTGGCTAAGTGCTGTTGTGATGTCACCAGCTGTTGCAACGCCAGTAATAACGCCAGTTGTTGGTGCATTATTGATGCTGTAATCTGATGTGTTGTTCAGGCTATAGGTTTCAGTTGTGCCTGTGCCTGTTGCGGAACCTACGTTACCAACGCCACCAAGTGAGCCATCTAGAAGTTTGATGCCGTTAAACACAGTAGCATCAACCAGACGATCAATCTCAGATGATAACGCTTGGAATTCCTGATTAAGGAACGCACGTTCGTTGTTAGAAAGAGCACCGGTGTTCGCTGATACGGCCAATGATTTTTGACGTTGCAGAATGTCACCAATGTTAGAAAGACCACCATCCGCAATAGAAAGCATAGACAGCGCCTGTGAAGTCGATGTCAATACTGTACGAAGTGTGGATACGTTAGTTTTTAGAACCGTACCAATAGCAAGGCCCGCTACATCATCGGACGCACTAATAATCCGGTTACCAGATGATAACCGTGCAATTGATGCTTCTGAAGATGCTGAGGCGATGTTAAGGTTACGTTGCGCGAACAGAGCCGCACTATTTGAAACAATACCTACCATAAGAAATACTCCTACTTGGATTAAAAACATTTTACTTAAATGTTGCGGACTACATGTCCACGGCTGGTGCTAATACACCAAGTCTTAGAATCGCATGTTTTTCTGCAGGAGTCAAGTGCAAAAAGGTAAGGAAATTAACTGTATGTTAACCTTTATGTTGTTTTTATATCATTGAGTAATTCTGTAAGTATCTGAGGTTTAAGGTGAACATGGTCTATATGTGGAGAGGATGAATCGTCTGTTTTGTGTGGTTTTGTAGTAGAGAAGACGTCAATAAAGGTTATATTATGATTGTTGCATGCTTTATGAATGGCGGTGTTTAATTGCTCACAGACTTGAAGGCGTAGTGTGAATTCATCTGCGGACTCTTGTTGTAAAGCAGCGGGATTCAAGGGGTTTACGAAGAAAATGCCAAGTTTAGGGTAGGGTATTCCGCTTATGATAGGAGTGATGTGTTTTTCTGCAACAGTGTTGCTAATAAATTCTATGTATTCGTTGGCAATAGGGGTGATAATGCTTTCTAAAGTAATGGATTTATCAGTTTTCTGGGATTTTTTCCAATGGGGGATAATGCCATAATCGGGTCTGCAATCAATTTCTCCCGCGCAGCATAGTATAATATCGTTGTCGTTTAGTAGGCTTAGTACTTTAAGAAAGGCATTTTTTTTGCTGTTATTTTGTTGGGTGGCAAGGTGTCGTGCTTGCACACCTATTGTTGGATGGCCTTGGCATTTATATGTATTTTTATTGATTGTAGCGGGTAGGTGGGCGTAGCTTAGTATATGGCTATCACCAACTACGTGAAGGGTTGGGCAGTTGTCAGGTGTTTGGTAGAGGCTAGGGTTTTCTTCTAAATTATTGATGAGTGAAAGTAGTAGTCGGAAATAGGCCTCCATACTTCGTTCGTCGCTTGTTTTGCATTGCTTAATATAATGCTGTGTGGTGCTAAGTGAGGCTTTGGCCTTTGTTACGTCGTTCTGAAGATAGGCAATGAGTGCTTGCCAGATATAGAGTCCTTGCCAAGCCGTGTCAGTGCGTTTGTCTTGTGGTAGCTCGGTTATTAATGTGTCTGCGGTATTATATTGTTGGTCGGCTAGTAGGTAGTCTACATAGGAGTAAACGGGCTTAGGATTGTGAGGGTTGGCTGCGATAGATTGCTTAATTAGTGTAAAAGCTTCACTTATATTTCCTTGTTGGTGGCGTAATGCAGATAAATTAAGTAAGGCTCGTCCGTGATTGGGAGATTTTTCTAGGCATAAAAGAAGATATTTTTCGGTGTTTTTTGCATCTTTTTGTACAATATAGCTATTTGCTAATGATGAATAGCTTTCAGCAAAGTCGGGGAGTAGTTGGGTGGCTTTTAGTAGATGTTCTTGGCCAAAATGCATGTCTTCTGCTTGCTTGCCTTGGAGGAGGCATTCTCCTATATAATAGTGCGTTATGCCTTCATTTGGATCTATTTCTAAGGCTTTTTTATGGCAAGTGATAGCGCTTTTGACCTGGTCCTTTTTAAGGAAGGTTAAGCCTAGGTTATTAAAATAAGTAGCTATATAAGGGTCGAGCTTTGTTGCTTGATTGAAGCATTGCAGGGCAGCGTCAAGATTGTTGGCGTCTAATGCCACAAGTCCCATGCTGTTATATATACGAGAGTCGGTGGGGTTATATTGCAGCAATTTCTGTAACTCGGCCTCTGCGCTAGGTAGGTTGCCGCTAGTGCGCAATTTATCTGCCGCAATCAGTTTTTGACGTATTAAATTGCTCTCCATTATGGTTTTCCTTCTGATGTGGCATGATATTAATGGGTAGTAAAAATTGCCGCTGACAGTACAGGTTTTGGTACCGTAAAGTAAACTATTTATATAGAGTTTTATATTGAGTCCATTGGGCTTAGTGATAATATATTGGCCCAAGATAGTGATTTATGAGTTTTGCATAATACATTTATAGTCCATTAGTCTTTTTCCTTTTTCATCTTTAAAACAGTTAGTTGTTACAGTTAATTCTCCTATGCGATCAATTCTAAAATTACGAAAGTCATTTCTTAATTCGCACCAGCCAATAAGTAGCCAGACCGGCGCAAAGAAGGCTAAACTTAGTGGGCGAGCATGGCGCGATGATGTGGTTCCATCTTGTCGTACATATTCAAAGTTAATGATGTACTTGCTACGTATGGCTCTGCGTAATGCGGTAAAATCAATGGTAATTGCAGGCGCGCTACTTGATGTGAAGGAGAGTAGAGATATATCGGACATTTCTTGTTGTAATGCTTCTGGCAGAACAGCTGATACTTTGTCAATGGCTTGACTGGCTGCTCCTGCGAGTGCGTCATCGCCCCAGCTTTTAACCATTTGTGCCCCTAATGTAAGGGCTTCTAGCTCTTCGGTGGTGAACATGAGGGGCCGGATAACATGGTCGCGATCCATTACGTACCCCATGCCGGCTTCTCCTATTATTGGAACTCCGGATGTAAGTAAATCTGATATATCTCTATAAATAGTGCGGGTGCTTACGCCTAGCTCTATTGCTAAAGTGTCTGCGGTAACTATCTGCCGTCGAGCTTTTAAATACTCAACGATACGAAATAAGCGATCTGCCCGGCGCATGTCTTCTCCTATTTGGTGTATATGCCATTAATTTTATCATACTGACTCACTACTGACAACACGTTGTCAGTAGTGTTGGTTATAGTCATAATTATGCGAGGCGATGGATGTCCGCAAATATAGTAATAATATTAATAAGGAACATATAATGTCAGATTTAAAGGCTATTTTAGAAAAAGTTAATGCTGCATGGGATGCAAAAGATGAAGCGGTAATTCGCCAATATTTTCATAAGGAATATTCCTTTAAGGGGCCGATGATGGAGATAAACGGTGTTGATCAGTGTATAGAATTTATGAAAATGTGTCCGTTTGAAGGTGGTAATGAAAATTGTGAGATGATTACTGAAGGTAATACGGTTGTGCAGAGTCTAGACTGGGTTGTTACTGCTCCATTCCAGGCAAGAATCCCTATGATGGAAGTTGTTAAGTTTGAAGACGGAAAAATCAAAGAAAGCCGTATGTTATTTGATACAGCTCTTTTCCCAGCGGAGTTTGTTGCTGCAATGGAGGCAATGAGAGGTCAAGCTGCATAAAAGGTTCTAACTTTTTGACGTTAATAAGGTGGCCAGTCTATGCAGGGCAGTGCATTGCTGGTCACTTTTATACAGGGTAATTTGGAAGTGGGAAAAAATGTGTAAAACGAGATGTGGATGGGTCTCGCAGGAGCGAGGTGCAACAGAATTGGACGTGGCTTATCATGATAAGGAGTGGGGAATTCCGGTGCATGATGATCGGCTGTTATTTGAATTTCTTATTCTGGAGGGTGCACAGGCGGGCTTAAGCTGGACAACGATTCTAAAAAAACGAGAGGGCTATCGGCAGGCATACGATAATTTTGAGCCTGAGCAGGTGGCGCGTTATGATGAGCAAAAACAGCAGGCATTACTGCAAAATAAGGAGATTGTTCGCAATCGTCTGAAGGTGGCGGCATCGGTTAAAAATGCCCGGGCATTTTTAACCGTGCAACAGGAATTTGGTAGTTTTGATGCTTATATCTGGCGTTTTGTAGATGGTAATCCGATTGATGGTGCTATGCAGGAATTGGCAGATGTTCCGGCTACAACATCTATTTCAGATGCTATGAGTAAAGACTTAAAAAAGAGAGGGTTTACCTTTGTGGGGTCAACCATTTGTTATGCTTTTATGCAGGCCGTAGGTATGGTGAATGACCGTACTATAGATTGTTTCCGCTATGATGAGGTAAGAAAATATAATGGCGGGGGGTAGTGAATTTATACATTATGTAATGGAGTTATTGGAACCGTGCGGTGGTATTACATCCTGCCGGATGTTCGGTGGATATGCGATACGAAAGCACGGGTTGCCTATTGCTCTGATATTTGACGATGAAATTTACCTTAAGGTCGATGATAGCAATAAGGCAGATTATGAAGCTTATGGTAGTGTGCCGTTTTCTTACGAGAAAAATGGCAAGATAATCTTAGTATCCAACTGGAAGGTTCCTATCGAAATACTTGAGGATGTTGATAGGCTTCCGCAATGGGTAGAAAAATCATATCAGGTGGCGCTATCAAAAAGTTGATGTAGTTATTTGGTTGTCAATTCGGCATCGTTAAATGATATTTGACTTATGGGCGGATGGTCTATGGGGGATTTGTTGTTTATATAACAGGATAGCCAAGGCCGCCAAGCATATTTCGCACTTCTACAAGTGGCAGTCCTATAACGTTTGAGTATGACCCATTCATCCATTCTACGAACCCTCCACCTCTGCTTTGTACTCCGTAGCATCCCGACTTTCCTTGCCATTGGTTGCTATCTAGATAGGCTTGTAGTTCGTCATCGTTCAGTCGTTTGAACTTGACGGTTGTGCATACGCGTCTTGTGGCTTCTTTTCCTTCCGGTGTAATTACGCATAATCCGGTGTAAACGCGATGTCTCTGTCCTGAAAGTGTGGTGAGTGTTTTTCTGGCTTCTTCAACGTTGTTTGCTTTGCCAATGATTTTTTTGCCAGTTTCGGCAATTGTGTCTGCGGCTACTATATAGCTGTTAGGGCATTGTGCTGCGGCTGTTTGTGCTTTCTCTAATGCAATACGAATGACGTAATCTTTTGCATTTTCCCTTTTGTTTGGTGTCTCATCTATATTGGTAGGAAGTATTTCGTCTGGTATTAGGTCAATAGTTTCCATGAGGCCTTTCCGTGCGGGGGAGGCGGAAGCTAGCACCAAGTGAGGTATGCTAAGTATATTGACTTCTTGTGTTGAATCGGGGTGCGTATCGCTTGTGTCATGAGGGGTATCGTTCATTTTTGTGATGTCTCCTCGTGCGATGATCGGCGCTTACCCAAATCATTCAGCGATACTTGCTCGGTGTTATTTGTGGCGTAAAATAACCCGTCCCTTAGAGAGGTCATAAGGTGTCATTTCAACCGTCACTTTATCGCCAAGTAGGATGCGGATGCGGTGCTTGCGCATTCTTCCTGATGTATGTGCAATAATTTCGTGGCCATTATCTAATGTTACACGAAACATGGCATTAGGAAGGATCTCAATTACTTTTCCTTCAAATTCTAATAATTCTTCTTTTTTTGACATAAAGTCTTCAGCATCATTTTGTTTTTATAATTTTTATGCAAGGCCTAATATCTAAGTGTTATACGGCGCTAGCACGGTGTTTTTTGCAGCTTATGTATAGATTACATCTAATTTTTGCTGCTATATTTCAAGATTGAAGCAGTATGTGTATAGAAAAATGCAGTTTTCGCAAGTAAATTATATGTTTTTTATAGAAAAATACCGTTTCAATAGAGGTTTATGGGCTAATTGTGTTTATTTTTGCTACATATTGCCTAGATAAAGCTGGTCACTACATTACTTGTCTAATATGTAGTACGCAAATAAGAGTAAATAATCTTCGAGCCGTATCTGTGTCTACTTCTGCTCTGGGGAGTAGGAGGGTTTGTAATAAATCTGACCCTTCATTGTGAACGCTGCGACGAGCCATATCGATAGTTTCTAACTTCGACGGTGATGATTGTGCAAGGGCATCAAAATAACTTTCGCATATAATAAAATAATCACGAATCAGTCGTTTGAACGGAGTAATAGGTAGTATTACAGTAGTATTTAATGATAAGTGATTGGCATCATTGCTATTTTTAAGTTTAATATCCTCATCCTCGGATGAAATATTGAATACAAGCCTATTATCTCTGGCGCTTATATGGACATTATAAGGACCAGTTAAATTATCGTTATTAAGTTTTAGGTGGTTAGAATGCAAAATGTCAGCTAATGCAGTACGATATTCATGCTCTATCTGCGGTGCATATGATGTTATCAGTGCATTATCTAGTGATATATTTGTAATGGAGTGTGTCATGACTGAAGGTTCCCCCGACCCTTTTTATATGCACTTACTAATTAATAATCTTTTTTATTTAATTGATATATATGCCTATATCTTATTTATATATGAAGTAAATTTTCTCAATATATTGGATAATATCATAAAAGAGTTAAAATATCTTTAACGAAGAGGTTTTTGTCTGTACCTTCTGGGTAACGTAATTTGTGTGGGTGATGAGAGGTTTACAGATGATATGGTAGGTGATTATAGTACATACCTTCATGGCAGTAAGGGGAATAAAGGTAAGGGAAAAGCGCAAAAGGCTGTTGCGTTGGAATATAAGGTTGATGTGGACCCTGCTCCGCGTGTGGTGGCAACAGGAGAGGGTTTTATAGCAGAGCAAATAGTTGCTTTGGCAGAAGAGAATGGCATTCCTATAAAAAAAGATAGTGATTTAGTAGAAATCTTATCTGCTCTAGAGTTAGATTCTTTTATCCCTCTAGACGCATATGTAGCGGTTGCAGAAATATTGTCATATATATATAAACAGAATGAAGCATCTGGAAATGTGGTGGGGGACTAATAATGACGCATGAGCGGGCACAAAATTTGCTGGAGAAGGCTGAGGCAGAACTTCGTTTATGTCAGAAGCATCTACAAGAGGAGAGTCCTGTTGATTTGCGCCAGTTTGACGAATTTGTAAGAGATTTTTGTGAGGTAGTGTCTGGCCTGCCTAAAAATGAGGCTGCCTTATATAAGCAGGCACTAGAAGATATCAGTGGAGCTTTAGAAATTATGTCAGATGTTTTGGTAATTAAGCGTGATGATGTGAAGCAAAAAATGGATGGAAGTGCCAGCGCAAAGAAAGGCTATCATGCATATGCAAAAAATAATAAATTATCAGACAGCTAAAATGCATAGCAAAGTCGTGCTGTTAGAACATTAATAGTAGCAATAATTAGTTAATCATGAATAGTAGAGAAAGAGTTAACTAAAGTGCGGGTGGGGTTTTAAGTGGAAACTGTTTCAATAGTCCAGTCTATATTGGCGCTATTTTTTACATTAGCATTGGTTGGAGTGGTGTCTGCATTATTGCGTCGTTATGGCAACGGGGTTGGAATAACGCGTGGAGCAACGCGTCGAACAAATAAGCGTTTGGAAGTGAAAGAGATGCTTACGTTAGATCCTCGAAGGCGTCTAGTGCTGATTCGGCGAGATGATGTCGAGCATCTTTTGCTCTTGGGGCATGAGGCATCACATGTGGTTGAGTCTAACATTACGCCGCCAGAAGGCGAGATTGCTGAAGATGTAGACGAGGAATTATTAGAAAATATGGATGCTGATGAAGAGGCTAAGGCTGCAAAGGCTTTAGATGGTAATCTTAATCCAAAAAATGTTCTTAAGTCAGGAAATAGCAATAGAAAGAGTGACGCTGTAGAGAAGCATAATAATAAGAAAAAGAAGGGGCTGTGATGCAGGTGAAAACAGTCGCGATATGCCTCCGAAAAATATTGCATGATAAATGGCATAAAATCCGATCTAGTGGATGTGTAGTGCGTTTAAAACGCTCATCAAAAATGTGGGTTTTATCACTTTTTGCGGTGGCTCTATTGTTTCTATTTCCGGTTGGTGGTGGAGCACAAACAGTAAATATTGATTTTGGAGGCGAAGAAGGAAGTGCTGTTTCGCACATGATTCGTTTAGTTGCATTATTGACGGTGTTAAGTCTGGCGCCATCTATTTTAATAATGGTCACGTCTTTCACACGCATTATTGTAGTTTTTTCATTGTTGCGTAGTGCAATTGGTCTGCAACAAACTCCTCCAAACTCCGTTCTTATTAGTTTAGCTCTGTTTTTAACTGCATTTGTGATGATGCCAACGCTACAAAAGTCATATGACCAAGGGATTGCTCCTTTATTGGCAGAAGAAATTGATGAGAAGGAGGCGATGAGGCGTACTGCGGCTCCTTTTCATGAGTTTATGCGTAACCATGTGCGAGAAAGCGATTTGTTAATGTTTCTTGATATGGGGAAAATTGATAAGGTTGAATCCGCAGAAAATATTCCTTATCATGTGTTAATACCCGCTTTTATGATTAGTGAACTTAGGCGGGCATTTGAGATAGGTTTCTTGGTTTTTGTACCGTTTTTAATTATTGATATGATGGTGGCATCAACATTAATGTCTATGGGTATGATGATGTTGCCTCCTGTGTTGATCTCGTTGCCATTTAAGCTTATTTTCTTTGTATTAGTGGATGGTTGGGCCGTGCTTAGTGAGAGTCTGGTAAAAAGTTTTGGATAGAGTACTGTAAGCTATAAATGCAATTATTTGCTTATTGTAGGCAATCACTATTCTCAATTTGGACTAACCTAAATTGGTTGCAAACTATTATCCAAAAGTGGTTATAGCAAAAATGCTTGGTATGCTTGAAAAAAGGTGTGGTTCATGGCATAATCTGGTTCCTCTGCTGATGCTGGGGTGAGATGATATTATAATGATTTATAATGACAGGGAATGTGAAGAAAATGAAGTGGCTAAAAACGGGAACATTACTGCTATGGTTAGGGTTGGTGGTGGCCTATTATCTGTTTCTTACAGTTTCAGGGGCGTATAAATCTATTCCGTTATTGTGGATAGCAGAGCCAATAGCAAACACTTGGCGTTTAATGGCTCCTATTGATTTCCTTTGCGGCGTTAGCGCAGATGCACGAGATGTAGCCGAGGCTGAATTGATTAATGTATGTCAAACATTGAATCACTTACATTATGCTGTTTTTACATTATTGCTTGGCGCACTTGGTATTGCCTTGTTCCGTTGGTTCTATCCGTTGCGGGTGGCGATAGTAGTTTTCATTGGTATTCCTTTGTTATATTGGGCCAGAAGCTATACAGCAAAAGAACTTGGGGCGGTGCAGACTTATAGCTATGAACTTTATATTATAGTATTTTATGGTTGGTGTGCTGTAATGGCGATATTAACTGCTGCTGGTTTCTTAATTCCTAAGCATAGTAAAAAAGTACTAATCTTATCTTTAGCACTATCCTTGTTAATAACGTTGGTTGCTGCGTTTGTTGGTCGTGGAAGTGTAGAGCATATTACGCCTATTTTAGGTGGTTTGATGGCTGGATTTTCTGGTACTCTTTTATGGGAAGGTGTATTGGTAAAATTATTGGCAATTATTATGTCTTGTACAGTGGTCTATATGTCTGTAGCGGGCCTAGTTTTTTGGGTGCGAGATGGAAAATTTCCAAAACAAAGGCTAAAGCATGCGTTTAAATATAGTGTAATCTCTTTGATAATTGCTCTATTGCCTGTGCTTTCAGTTCCTGCGGGGGAGGCTTTACATGGTAAGGATGTTATTGAGGCTAAAAACTATATTCATAAGTTAGTGCCCAGAATGAAGGAATATTATGATGAGCATGATGAGTATCCAAAACGGCTGGAGGAGGTCGTGGATGTTTCTGAGGATAAACCGCGTCTTATTCGTATTTATGACTACTTAGCGCGTATACCAGGTGCATATTATCTAAGTCGTCCGCAAAAATATTGCTTTGTTGTTTTCGATTCTAGTCGTAATCATGGCTATCACTCCATGACTAGTGATAATGATAAATGGGAATTTGCAGATGAATCTCGAGATATGGGCGAAGTGTATCTAGATATTTGTGGCGAAAGCGGTATCACCTCACATGAGGGGATGATTGCAGGCCATTTAGGTCTTCCGGACCCGGATGATCCAGTTGCTGCTGTTGGGCTGATGGTGGATGATGTTGTACGTCCTGCTTTAACGCAAGAGGCAACCCCCATTTTAGAGGGAGAATTACATCGTCTTGGGCGTAAAGATCCATCTATTTATGGCGATCAGCAGCCTGATGATAGTCAGCGTTATATATCGCCAGATGAGTTGCGTGATCAAATTTATAAAGCGCCATTAAGGCAGTAATGATTGAGTTTTATAGATCTACGTTGCAGATAAAATATGTGTCTGGTTGGTAGTATAATGTATTTTTATATAAAATGGTGCCGTTGAGATATGGTTATAAAGACGCAAAGAGAGTTGGAAGTAGAAAATGGCTACCTTACAGGGCAGTTATTGGTGGCAACTCCGCAGATACAATTATCGCCATTTGCTAAATCTGTTGTTTATATTTGTTCACATAATGCTTTAGGAGCAATGGGAATAATTATCAATGAGCCAGTATCCAATGTGGATACTCGTGAGGTTTTGAAGGATTTTAATGCAGATCTGGATAGTAGCTATTTTGACTTTCCTTTGCATTTTGGCGGACCAGTAGAAAAAAATAGAGGCTTTGTACTGCATAGTTCAGATTATAGTGATGATGATACTGTAGGCGTTGGTGAAGGGTTTGGTCTTACGTCTAATTTAGCTATTTTAGAAGCAATATCAGAAGGAGAGGGGCCAGTAGCAAAGCTCGTTACCTTGGGGTATGCCGGATGGGAAGCGTATCAGCTTGAGGCTGAAATGGAAGAAGATAATGGTTGGTTTAGTGTGCCTGCTACAGCTCAGTTAATATTTGGTACGCCAGATGCTGATAAATGGCGATGTGCATGTAATTCTTTAGGGGTAGACCCCTTCCATATATCTAATCATGCAGGTCATGCTTAATTATTATTCTATGACCTTTCTGATGGGTATGATAGACTCGTAAATGGCTTATTAGCACAAAAAAATATAAAATAGCTGAGGAAAAATCATGAGAACTCTATTATTAGGCGCATTTTTGATTGTTTTGAATTTAACTTCACTGGAGGCTGTTGCTGCCCCTGAGGAAGGAGAAAAATTAACAATAGTTGAGGCCGAATATGTATGTATGGTCAATAATAAGCTATTTGATAGAGAGCAAATTCCTGTAACAGTAGAAGATAAAATATACTATGGCTGTTGCCCGATGTGTAAGGAGAGGCTTGAGAAAATTGCTCAAATACGTACATCAATTGATCCCGTAAGCGGAAATCAAGTGGATAAGGCAAGTGCCATCATTGGTGCACAAGCTAATAGGACTGTTCATTATTTTGAGAATGAGCAGAATCTAAAGAAATTTACAATCAAAAATTAGAAGACATGTATTAGATACATAGTGTTCTCTATTGTAATTTTTCTGTGATATAGGATTTTACCTTTTCTAAATTATTTGGCAATTGATCATAATGTTCATCACGATCAAGTAAGTCATTTAGATGTTCAGGTAATGGTGGAGTTATATTAAGTACTTCTTGTGCAACATCAGGGAATTTTGCCGGATGTGCAGTAGAAAGTACTATTACAGGTGTGTTATCCTTATGGCACTCTCTGGCTGCGTGAATACCAGTGGCCGTATGAGGATCTGTAATATAGTTGTTATCATCATATGTAGAACGAATAACAGAACGAATGGTATTATCGTCAGCTTTTGCGCTATCAAATAATTGCTGTGCTTTTGTCATGACTTCATCTGACGCGGTCAATTTTCCACTAGTAGAAAAATCATCCATTAGTCGTTCAATCGATGCACCATCGCGGTTATATAGCTCAAATAATAGTCGTTCAAAGTTACTGGAAATTTGAATGTCCATACTAGGGCTAAGGGTAGGGTCTACGCCTGTTTTACGATAATCATTATTACTAAAAAAGCGATGAAGTATATCGTTACTATTTGTTGCAACAATAAGCTTATTGATAGGAAGTCCCATTCTATGTGCAATATATCCAGCAAAAATATCACCGAAATTTCCGGTTGGCACACTAAAGCTAACAGGCTTTTCTGGCGCTCCTAATTGTAAAGCAGCATAAAAATAATAAACTATTTGTGCCATGATTCTGGTCCAGTTGATTGAATTAACTGCCACTAGCGGGTAGTCAATAAAATCTCCATTCCGGAACATAGATTTAACCATATCTTGGCAATCATCAAAATGGCTATCTATAGATATGTTATGGATATTATTGGATAATATAGTAGTCATCTGATGGCGTTGCACATTGCTGACACGACCAAACGGATGTAGCATAAATAACTGCACGTGCTTGCAATGCTGACATCCGGCAATTGCAGCAGAGCCGGTATCGCCAGAAGTGGCTCCAACAATAACTACATTTTCTTGGCGTTTATCAAGTACATAATCAAGCACATTGCCAAGAAATTGAAGGGCAAAATCTTTAAATGCAAGGGTTGGCCCATGGAACAGTTCTAAGACATATGTATTATCAGACAGCTTTTTAAGTGGAGCAACGTCTGGAGCACGAAAAGTGCTATAGCTTTTATTGACTAGCTTAGTTAAGGCATCTCTATCAAGGCATTCATCTACAAAAGGTAGCATAACTTCTACAGCAAGCTCTTGATATGACAGCCCCTTCCAAGATTGTATTTTTTCTTCAGCTAGTTCAGGAATAGTTTCGGGAACATATAAACCTCCGTCACTGGCGAGGCCACTTGTAACAATTGCTTCAAAATTTAAGGTTGGTGCTTTACCGCGGGTGCTTATATAGCGCATGATATTTATTCTTTATCAATTATTATTTTAAATAGAGTCTATATATGTTTTCTTAGTATATGTAGCGTATCTCTAGCTCAAATATTTGTTCTTTAGATGCTGTTTAAATAAGTTAACATCAAGTTTTTTACCGGTAACATTCTCTAACAACTCACCGGTGTTAAGGCATGATCCCTGTTCATGGATGTTTTCTTTAAGCCAGTTTGTTAGCAGTGTAAAGTCTCCTTTACGTATATTTGCAGTTAATTCTGGGTTTTGTTTGCGTGCGGCATCATAGAATTGTGCAGCTTGCATAGCGCCAAGGGTGTAGGTTGGGAAATAGCCAAATGATCCATCAGACCAATGGATGTCCTGCAAACATCCTACACCATCATTAGGGACCGTAATGCCGAGCATATCTTTTATTGCAGCATTCCATGCCTCAGGTATTTCGTCTATGCTTAATTCACCAGAAATTAAGGCCTTTTCTAGATTATAACGTATTATAACATGAATCGGGTAGGTAACTTCATCGGCATCCACACGTATAAAACTGGGTTCTACATGGGTGAATACGCGATATAAGTTGTCTGCTTGGAATGCCAAGTCTTGTTGTCGTGTGAATGATTTAGCAATTATTGGAGTTGCATAATGTAAGAAGTCATAACTACGGCATACTTGCATTTCTATTAACAATGACTGGCTTTCATGCATGCTCATGCCTAGGGCAGAGCCTACGGGTTGGCCTCGCCACTTTTTAGGGAGGTTCAGTTCATATAGAGCATGTCCTGTTTCATGTAAGACGCCCATGAGTGCTGAAGTAAAATCATCTTCATTATAGCGTGTCGTAATGCGTACATCATCAGCCGTTCCGCCACAAAATGGATGTGTGCTGGTGTCTAGCCTTCCGCGGTTAAAGTCAAAACCAAATGCTTCCATAAACTGCAGCCCAAGATCTTTTTGCTGACTTTTAGGGAAAGGGCCAGCAAGAGGTAGGGGGTCTGGTTGGTTTTGTTGATTCTCACACACATGAGAAATAAAGTCAGGCAAAAATTGTTCTAGCTGCAAAAAAACATCGTCAATTTCTTGTGAAGTTCGTCCTGCATCAAACTGATCTAACAAGGCATCGTAAGGTGAGCATCCCAATGTTTCACCTTTGATGGTGGCTATTTCTTTAGTTAACTCTAGGACAGGTTCAAAGGACTCGGCAAATAATGAATAATTTGCTTCTTGTCTTGCTGTTCTCCAGACTATTTCGCAATGAGATCCTGCCCGTGAAAATGCTTCGACCATTTCTGGATCAAGTGCCGATGCATGAAGCCATCGTTTACGCATAAGGCGCAGATTTGCTTGTTGCCATTTATTAAGCCTAGTGATGTGTGATTCGGCTTCATCCAGTAGATCTGAAACTTCTGTTGATATTAAGTTGCTATGGGCAATGCCAGACAGCGTTGCTAATTGCTCACCGCGGCTATCTGCGCTATTTTTTGGCATCATGGTAGAGGCATCCCAATGCAATATTGCAGCGGAATCTTCAATGGCAGATAGGGTTTTGAACTTCTGCTCCAATACATTATAGCTTTGTGTCATGATTAACCTTTTTTTGCGGTGTACGAAGGTAGAAAAATGAAATAATCATAATGGCAATAGCCATACCAAACCATGTTACAATATAGGCCATATGCTGGTTATAAAGTTTTATTTCTTTGCTCAAAAGATAAGGGATGTCATCATCTGTCTTTCCTTCATAGGGGCTGGTTTGTTGGATAAGAATTGAAGAGAAGGTGACATTTTTAATAGAAGGGTCAGTATCTTTTGCTGCGTTAAGAAGGTTAGTTATATGCGGAACATCAATCCAAAACCACATGTTAGTGTTGGAGTCGTTTTGTGGTAAATACCATGGTGGAGTGCCGTAAGTTTTACGAAAAATACCCTGCAATGAGATTGTATTATTTGTTAGGGTGTCTGGTCTGCTATCTGGTTCTTTTTTATCAACAGGAACCCAGCCTCGATTGATAAGTACGACGGGGCCATCATCAATAGCAAATGGTGTTATAATATGATAGCCAAGGTCTTTCTTTTTACGAAACTTGTTGAGGTATTTCCCAGCTAAATGAAATTCATATTTATGAAGGAAATGTCCCTTCATATGAACAGGGCGGTAAAGCAGGCGGGAAGTATCTATATTACAGTTCGCGTCTGTTGATTGTGTGCAGTCGTATTTTATAGCGTTTGATGCATTAAGGCTTAGGGTGATGGGGGTTTCATCTTTGTTTTTATCTAATTGTGAAATAAGTTCATTTTTCCATATGAGGCGCTCTACTTGCCAATAGCCAAGGCTTAAGCAGAGTATTATGCAACTAATAGAGAAGAATGTGAACCAGATATGTTGGCGTATGTTGGTAAGCACAGTAGCGAAATCCTGTTATAAAATTCAGTATAGTTAAGTTGTTTTTTATGTACTGTAATTATTGGTTATTTCTAAGAAATATAGCTTAGAAATATCGAAAATAACAGGTTTAATCCAGTATGGTTTTGTAACGCATTCCGCCAAGAATGGCAACTACATGATTTGGATTTGCTTCTGATGCAAAGGGGAAAAGCCCTTGTCTATATTTAATAAGGACACCATTGTGGTTTTCAAATTCTCCTTCGTTGAGAAGTGGTTTTTTGCTATTTACCAAGATAGTGTATTCGTGGTGTAAGCGGTCCGCTATAGTGCAGGCAAGCGGGCCAGGAATATCTTCGCTTAAATCATAACCATATGCATGTTTAATGTCAGCTCCAAGGTAGCTGTAAGAATAGCCGCGTTCTTTCTCTATATCCTCAATGCGGACCATAAAGCATGAATCCCACATAGATTCTAGTATCTCTGGGGAGATATGATCTTCCCATGGCAGTTCTTTTTTTTGTTTTAGGTCTTGCCACATTGCGGCCATGCGTGCAACAAGCCTGCGTTCATGGTCTTCTTTTTTTTGTGTTGCAACAATCATCATCAATTATTTCTCCAACCAAGGCGCCTATTCCCATCATACCCCACAGAATTATAACGCAATTCTGTATAAATGTGCACCCCATTTATACAGAAACAACATGAAGTGGTTTCTGCTTACTATGTTGAGATAGAAATATGATCTAGGGAAGGCCTATATAGGATTGAAAAAGAACGTTTTGGGTAGATGTTTTAAATAGGCTCTATTTATTATTGATTAGCCGTGTTTTCTAAAACCATTCTTAGTGCTTTAGGATAAGCTAAATGTTCTTTTTGTAATATGCGTTCTGCTAGTGTTTCAACGGTATCATCAACTAGTACAGGGGCAGTTTCCTGTATGATAATGGGGCCAGCATCCATTTCTGGTACAACAAAATGCACAGTACATCCTGATATTTTTACGCCTGCTTTTAATGCATCGCGCTGAGCATTGGCTCCCTTAAATGCCGGTAGGAGGGAAGGGTGAATATTAATCATTCTATTTTGCCACTTATTGACAAAATCTGCTGTTAAAAGGCGCATGAACCCTGCAAGGCAGACGAACTCAATATTTGCATCTTTAAGTGCTTGATGTAATGCGCTATCGAAAGCATCGCGAGAATCATAGTCTTTATGATTGATAACGTAAGTTGGAATATCGGCCTTGCGTGCTCGATCCAATCCGTATGCATCTTTCTTATTAGAAATAACCAAGCAAATTTTTCCAGGAAAACTCTCATCCGAACAGGCGTCAATTAACGCTTGTAAGTTGGAGCCGCTACCAGAAATAAGGACTGCAATATTACGTTTTTGAAGGGGCATTACATAATACCTAAACTTATGGAAGATTGGTGAAGGTTACCGCTTCAGTGTCAGTTTTGCGCTCAGTTATTTGGCCAATAACATGGCATGTTTCACCGTTTTCTTCTAACGCTCTTATAATATCTTCTTTCTTATCGTCTGAAACAATTGCTATCATGCCAATGCCGCAGTTAAATGCTCTCAGCATTTCTAATGTATCAATTGCTCCATTTTTCTGAACCCATTGAAAAATAAGTGGTATTTCCCATGAGTTGTAATTAATTTCTGCAGCTAATTCATTTGGTAACACGCGTGGAATATTTTCCAACAGTCCACCGCCAGTGATGTGAGCAAATGCTTTGATATATCCAGTTTCGATAGCTGCAAGACAACTTTTGACATAAATACGTGTTGGTGTAAGCAATGTTTCACCAAGCGAGTTACCGAAGCCTTTGGGGGTGTCATCTAACGATAATCCACTACGTTCTAATACTTTTCGGACTAAAGAGAAGCCATTAGAATGTACACCAGTTGAGGCTATACCAATAATGGAGTCGCCTTGAGTTATATTCTTGCGTGGTAATATTGAATCTCGCTCTACGGCACCAACAGTAAAGCCCGCTAAGTCATAGGTTCCAGCAGCATACATTCCGGGCATTTCTGCGGTTTCTCCGCCCACTAAAGCACATCCAGATTGTCGACAGCCATCTGCAATCCCGCTAATGACATCTTCAGCTTGCTCGACTTCTAATTTTCCAGTTGCAAAATAGTCAAGGAAGAACAGGGGTTGCGCCCCTTGCACCACTAAATCATTTACGCACATTGCAACAAGGTCAATACCTATTGTATCGTGTTTACCAACGGTTTCGGCAATTTTCAATTTGGTTCCAACGCCATCTGTTGCTGAAACAAGTATGGGGTCATTATAACCAGCTTTTGCAATATCAAATAAGCCACCAAAGCCACCAAGGTCAGTATCTGACCCCGGGCGTGCTGTTGTTTTTACAATTGGCTTGATGCGGTCAACTAAAGTATTTCCTGCATCAATATTTACACCAGAATCGGCGTAAGTCATATGTGCTTGTGATGTGTTATCTTTCATAATCGCGGTTATAATCCTTTATTTTAAGAATGTCTATATAACTTGGTTATTGAAAAAACTACTTAATATAAATGAGATGATTTTTGTAAATATTAACAAAAAATTAATTAGATTAGTCTATTATTGGTATTAATTCGCTAACAAACTAAGCTTATATAGGTTCTTAACGCATGTCTTCCTTAAAGGAAACCCTAAAAAAAACAACAGCAGCAGCGCTCGTGGTAGCCGCGACATCTGGCGTAGCTAAGGCTGGTGATGGGCATGGGCACGAAAAAAATAAGTCTCCAGAAGCTTCAGAAACTCCTACACAGCATATAGATGCTGCCTCAACTCCGTGGAATGATATTAAGGCGTTACTCAATGAAGGAGAGCCAAAGCTAAGTCCTGAAGCAGAGCAGATGTTCTATGATAAAAGAATGCGGGCTCCTACAGGTCAGGCTGCTGTAGTGGAATATCGTATGGAGCATGAAGGCCCCAATGCAGTAAGTGGCTTAATGATAAATGTGGCAGATAAGGCTGCATGGAATATAGAGAATATTGCTAATGTTCAATTTAAGGAAGGTCCACTTACGGAGAACCCAAGAGCAAATGTAATTCAGAATACTTTAGCGGTGCAGCGAGAGGACAATCCTGACATAGATATTCCAGGGGGATCTGTTTTGGCAGGTTATGCAGACCCCAGAGCTTCTTTCCATCGAGATAAGGAAGATAATTACGTGCGTGAGGCACCTTTAGGAAGTGATGTGCGATTAACGGGAAGGATGGAAAGTGGAACTTCGCTTGAAACCAAAAATATGACGCAAAGACTAATGCAGGTGGTTACTGCAGGAATGATAGATATAGACATTAAATATGGAGAGGCTCAAGCTCAGTTACTTCGTACGACAACACATGAAAAACTGCATTCTGTTGGGTTAGGGCATCCGCATTACCCTAATGATCCCAAGGGCGTAGATATAAGCTCTAAAGATCAAACGGATCATACAATTATGTCCTATAATGAGAATTATGATTTACCAGAAGTTATTACGCCATCCCCACTAGACCACCAGCTATTAAAAGAACAATTTGGTGAAAACACAAAAACCAATGCTGGAGATACAACATATCGTTTGGATATGGAGTCGCGTAGTGATTTTAGTAGGGTGTTAGAAGAGCGTGACTCGTCAGTAGTGCATCGTGGGTATACGCAAACAATTGGTGATGCAGGAGGAAAAGATGTTTTGGATGTAACTGCTCATCGTGGAAGTGATAGGGAATCGCATGTAGATTTACGTGAAGGTGGAAACAACCCAACAAAGCTTACAAAAGGTGAATTTGTTGAAACTGCTGTGCTTATTGCTGACGGTGCGAATATCGAAGATGCTAAGATAGTCAATGGTAGCATCCAAGGTAATGACCTAGATAATAGGCTTGAGGCGGAAGAGAGAGCGGAACTTGCAGGTGGAAAAGGCGCTGATACTTTTGTACTAAAAGATGGCGGAGTAGTTAAAGACTTTAGTATAGAAGATGGTGATCAGCTTCAATTGCCTAAAGGAGCAGAGAGTGTGACTATTGAAGAGGGGTCTCCTTCTTTGTTAACACGCGCTAAGAACCTTGTAATGAGTAAAGAAAATATACCTTCTGCCGTGATGAAGTTTAAGGATGCGCAAGGTGAGGAGGTTGCCAGTAGTGTGGAGTTAAAGGGCATGACTGCAGATCAGGCCGGTGCTATCACTATTGTGACAGGGGGAGGTGAAAAAGTGAAAGCATCCCAATTGCAGGATGGTTCTACAGGACAAGTAGGGCAGCAGGCCGAAGCTCCTGCGACATCTTCTCCAAGCGTAGAAAAAGGCGAGTTCGATGTTAAAGGACTTGCAGCTAAAATGATGGCATTAGCAAAAGACGGTAAGGATATAGATGCCTTATCAGCAAATGCAGTTGGGCAAATGAAAGCTGCTGGGTTAGATACGGCTCCATTGTTAAATGCAGCAGCGCGCGCGCGCGATGTATTAAAAACATCACGAGAAGCTCAAGGGGCTGCTCAGCAGTCAGTACAGGAAGGGGGGCAGCAAGAGGCGGTTACTCAAGCACCTCAATCCAATAAAGCAGAAGCTAAAGCGCAGATGGAAATAAAGAAAAATAAGCGACTTATATCCCATCTTGCTACGGGGAATGTATCTCAGGGTAATGTCGTGTCCAAAGAGAAGTTTGGTAATTTAAACCCCAATCCGGCTGCTGGTCAAGATAAAGGAAAAGGCGCGGTTGGTCGTGCATAAACTTATGAATTAAGCGCATTCTGCTGTATTGTTGCGTAAAGCTTGGCTTAAATCTTCAGCAAGTTCAAGAACTTCATTTTTTGCATTTTCTGGTTCGTGTATATTTGCTTCAATTCTTTTCACAAAGGCTGACCCAACAACCACAGCGTCAGAGAAACTGCCAATATCTGCAGCTTGTTGAGGTGTTTTAATGCCAAATCCTACTGCAATAGGGAGTGTAGTGTGCTGGCGTAATCTATCAACATTGGAACGTATATCATCAATATCAGCACTTTTTTGACCAGTAATTCCGGCTACTGAAATGTAATATACAAATCCGGAAGCTGTTTTAAAAACCTTCTGCGCTCGATCATTATTGGTTGTTGGAGCTGTAAGCTTTATTAATGACAAGCCAGCAGGTGAGGCGATTTCAACAAATTCACTTTCCTCTTCAGGCGAAAGGTCTACCAAAATAACGCCATCAACTCCAGCACTGATGGCATCCTCTACAAAAGACTGCAATCCATAACGCCACACAGGGTTATAATAGCCCATTAGTATTATGGGCGTATGAGTGTTTTCATTTCTAAATTCTGTTGCTATTTGTAAGGTTTTGGCAACGGATGCGCCCGCGGTTAAAGCCCGTTTTCCTGCTGCTTGAATGGCTGGACCATCCGCCATAGGGTCAGAAAAAGCCATGCCAAGCTCAATGATATCAACGCCAGATTTTGGAAGCCCCTTGACGATATCTAGAGAAGTTTGGAAATCAGGGTCGCATCCCATTACATAGGCTACTAATGCAGACCTTTTTTCTGTGCGTGTGTGCTTAAAGCAGGCATCAATTCTTTGTGTTGTCATAAGTCAACTCCTAACGCATTGGCAACGGTAAAGATGTCTTTATCACCGCGTCCACAAATATTCACAATCATTACATGATCTTTTGGTAATTTTCCTGCAGATCGTATGACATAGGCGAGTGCATGGCTTGGTTCCAATGCGGGTAATATTCCTTCTGATTTAGCACAGCGTTGGAATGCTTCTAGCGCTTCCATATCCGTGGCTGACTCATATTTCACGCGCATTTGATCATTAAGCCAAGCATGTTCAGGGCCAATGCCTGGATAATCAAGGCCGGCTGATATTGAATGGGTCTCGGTAATTTGCCCATCATCATCTTGTAATATATATGTGCGGTTACCATGTAGTACACCAACATCACCTTTTGCAATGGATGCTGCAGTTTTTCCGCTATCAACCCCTTTGCCAGCGGCTTCTACTGCAATCATTTTTACTGAACTATCATTCATAAATGCAGTAAAAAGCCCTAAGGCATTTGAGCCTCCTCCAATGCAGGCGACTAAGGAGTCAGGTAATTTTCCTTCGGCAGATAGTATCTGTTCTCGTGCCTCTTTACCAATAACAGACTGGAAATCCCTTACCATTGCTGGGAATGGATGAGGTCCTGCTGCTGTGCCTATTAGGTAGTAGGTATCATAGACATTAGTCACCCAGTCGCGCATGGCTTCATTCATTGCATCTTTCAGCGATTGTGAGCCGGTTTCTACAGCGCGCACTTCTGCGCCTAGCAGCTTCATGCGAAAGACATTGGGCTTTTGTCGTTCCATGTCTTTTGCGCCCATATAAATAACGCACTGCATGTTGAATAGGGCACAGACAGTTGCCGTGGCAACGCCATGTTGGCCAGCACCAGTCTCGGCAATAATGCGTTTTTTACCCATGCGTGCAGCTAGTAAAATTTGTCCGATGCAGTGATTTATTTTATGCGCACCAGTGTGGTTAAGTTCATCACGCTTGAAGTAAATTTTAGCGCCGCCCAATTCTTGCGTTAATTTTTCTGCATAGTAAAGTGGGCTAGGTCGCCCCGCATAATGAGTATTGTAATAATCTATTTGCTTTTGGAACTCTGGGTCAGCGGAGGCCTTCTTGTAAGCTTCTTCTACTTCTAAAATTAGTGGCATAAGTGTTTCAGCCACATAACGTCCACCATATAGCCCGAAATGGCCATCATTGTCAGGCTGATTATATGCTTTGGATTGCGTCATGATAATTACTACACTTTCTGTAGGAAGGTTTCTATCAGTTCCGGGGATTTTATGCCCGGTGAATTTTCTAAACTGGAGGACACATCTACCATAGATGCCCCGCTGGCGGTAATGGCTTGTATCACATTATCGGCATTGATACCGCCTGCTAGCATCCAGGGCAATGAAAAAGTGCGGTTTGCTAATAAATTCCAATCAAAAGATAGTCCATTTCCGCCAGGAAGCGCATTTGTCATCTCTTTTGGTGGTCGTGCATCAAATAATAACATGTCTACGCTATCTTGGTATGCTAGGCTAGCCGCAATATCATCGCCATTACGTATAGAGCATGCCTTAATGATAGGTATTCCTGTTAATTGTTTGATTTGTTGTGCTCTTTCAGGTGATTCATTTCCGTGTAATTGCCAAAAATCTGGAATGAATACTGATTGAATATCTGCTAATTGTTGGTCATCGGCGTTAACAGTAACAGCAACTTTTTTTACTGAAGGCGGAATATGTGCAGCTAAAATGGCAGCATCTTGCGGGGTGATATTACGCGGGGAAGGTGGATAAAACATAAATCCAACATAAGAAGCCCCACCTTTGATGCTGGTATTTAGGGCGGGAAGAGTGGTGATGCCACAGACTTTGACAAGAATCATCATATTTAACTAGTCACATGTTTAATTATGAGTTTGGGGAAGCTGTTTGTGCACTGCTTGCGCTGTTTTAATAGAGTCAAGCTCAGACTCTAAGGTTTTTACCTTTTTACGAGTGCGTAGTGAGGCAATCCACAATTTGAATCGCCGTCTAGTCAGAAAAATACCAGTGATAATAATGCCATTTAACATCATCAATAAACATAAAAGATATAGTGGTATTTCAGTGTTAATATCAGAAAGGGGGAGCTGCACGTTGACTATTTGTCGGTTGGCAATAGCAAGCGAGGCAACTGCAACCACAATACAGATGGAGAAGATGGTGGAAATAAGCCTCATTTGTTCCTCTAATATGCATAAAGTAATATTTATAACTTATATCATAAGGGCTGTGCTCATGCAATCAAGCGCAATTCAGCTATGTTGAGGTAGACTATAGTGCTTTTTTAATAGTAAATCCAATAATTCAGCATACATTCAACAGTTCTTGCAGCGAGGTTATACTCTGCTCCGCTAAGGCAATTTGTGCTTCCGGGTGGGTTTCCTGTACGAGAAAAAAGATAACCTGTCATTGCTTTCCCGTCATCAAGCTTTTGATCAATATTCCATGCTTCATCAGGAGTTAATGCTTTTCCAGCATATACGCTTGAGGTAGGAAGCAGGCTGGCAACTTGTAGATATAGTCCTCTTCTTCCGTATACGGGGCTGCCATCTTGGTTGTCGCGTATAATTAGTCCTGTTCCCGGCAGGTCGGTTTTTACGGTATTATAGCCAGCCTTATGTGGTACCGAAGGTGATACAACGATACCGCTATGTGTTTCTTTTACCATTTTAGCAAGCGACAGATGTTGCAAGCTTCGTAAACATTCATCACTATATACCCCGTCGAGAACTTCGTTACCATTACCGTTGCATGTATTTGAGGTGTCGATAGGATCGTCGATACATATAGGGGCAGGCCAATAGCTTTGTGCGTTAGGTAAATCGCCTGGCCAATAAGTGAATTTATCGCGAAAGGCTAAAAATGCAACGCGATATTGGCTGATATTAGATATAACAGAATGTAGCTGTGCTTGTCGTATGAGGGAAGAGCCTACAAAAATACTGCCTACTATCAGCCCAATAATTACCAAAACAATGGATAGCTCTATTAAGGTGAAGCCTCGGGGTGTTCTGTAATTATTCATGGTTTCTTGTGCCGTTGACGTGGTAAATGAGGCAAGATATCAGTTATATCACAGAAAACTCTTCTCATTTTCAGTTGTAATAAATATTAATCATCATTATTTACACGCTCACGCACTTCTTTTCCTGCTCTAAAGTAAATTGCATTGCGAGATCCGAGAGGAACTTTTTCACCGGTTTTTGGGTTGCGTGCCATACGAGCTTTGCGCTGGCGGATAGAAAAAGAGCCAAAGCCACGAAGTTCTACGCGATCACCTTTTTCTAGAGCAGAAGAAATTTCTTCTAAAACAGTATCTACCACTAGGCTGGCATCTTTAAAATATAAGCCGTCATATTTTTCTTTAAGACGTTTTACCAGTTCAGATTTTGTCATATTCTTCCCCTGTGTTGTTTTAATTGTTAGGCTTTTTTATGCCTATCATTAATTTATACCATTATTTTGCCATACAGACAATAGTCCTTGAGTAGAAAATACTTTTGGTATCAATGCGTTACTATCAGACAATGTATGCATTAGTTCTTTAAAAGGTGATTTCGGGCGGTGAAGCTTAACGTTTTTGATTTCTAACGTTCCTGAAATTGACTTGTTGCTACTGAGCCATTTTCGGGCTTCTTTTTCGCCACCAAGTGCGTCAATCAATTTGAGTGAAAATGCCTGTTTTCCGCTATATACACGTCCATCTGCTAAGGGGCGAACTTCGTCGGCTGTAAGTGGGCGATGTTCAGCAACCATCTCAACAAATACTTCATAAAAATCATTGAGTAGGTCTTGCATCACTGTTCTTGTTTCTGGTGTCATTTCTTCCAGCATCATTGGCTCGCCCTTCATGGAGCCAGTACGAACAGTTTGGACATCAACACCTATTTTTTCTGCAAGTCCCTTGAGGTTTGGGGTTTGCATAATCACGCCAATAGAGCCAGTCAGGGAAGAGCGCTGAGCAAATATGCGCTCTGTTGGTAGTGCAATCATATAAGCGGCCGAAGTTGCCATATTATTCATTATAGCGATAACAGGCTTTTTGGCATTGAGGTCTTTAAGAGCTAGATATAGGGTTTCTCCACCAGCGGCTGTACCTCCTGGGCTGTTAATATGCATAATAACAGCACGTATTTTTTTGTTCTTGGCTATTTCATCTAATATTTCATTTCTCTCTCGATCAATATCAATAATATTTTCAACGCTAATACGTGCAATATAGTCTTGTCCTATATCAGTGAGCGCTACATTTTTGCTGACGGCCGAGAAAATTGCAAATGCTCCGACTGTAATGGCAATAATCCGCCATAGTCTTATACGACGACGTAATTTCATTCGGTCAAGTAGTGCATCAGTTGACATAACCATAGTGCAATTCCCTAATAAGAGGTGGGTTATATAGTCTTTCTTCTTTTATTGTGGGGCATAGTAATATGTGGAGTATTCAGTCCGCATATATTTTAATGCGTATAATTTTACCAATCCAGCATTTAGCCATAAGTCAAAAAAGAAAAACGTAATTAACAATACTCATGTAATAACGAACAAGAAGAAAAATGGCAAGGGTAATGCAGAGTGGTTAAGAGATGTGGTGATCAGGACCGGTGTGTTAAATGTATTAGATGCAGCAATGCCGCACATTCCCAGCAAGGGAGATGTGCGGCATTGTTGTTGTATTAAAAGAAAAATAATTGCTTACTTGCTATCATCAGTCTTTTTTGCTGCTTCGGCTTTTTCTTTTGCAGAGTCTAGAGCTACGCCCAATATTCCACCAAGTGTTGCGCCACTATCAGCAGAGCCAAACTCTTCAATTGCTTGTTTTTGTTCATCAATTTCAAGAGCTTTAACAGAAGCCTTCAGTTTGCGTGCTCCTTTTTCAACGCCAGTGATTTTAGCGTCAACACGATCACCAACAGAGAAGCGTTCTGGGCGACAGTCAACACGGTCACGTGAAAGGTCGGTCTTGCGGATGAAGCTACCAATGCCATCGCTTGTTGCAACTTCAATACCGGTTTCTTTTACGTCAGTAACAGTAAATGTTACAACGGCACCAGTTTTGTAGTGGTCCAATGCAGATGTAAGTGGGTCACCGCCGCTTAACTGTTTAATGCCAAGGCTAATACGCTCTTTGCGTGGATCAATATCTAGAATAACCACATCAATTTGGTCACCTTTATTGTATCCTTTTAATAGCTCATCTGCATTATCTTCCCATGTGATATCAGATACATGTACAAGTCCGTCGATATCGCTATCAAAGCCAACAAAGATACCAAAGTCTGCAATAGATTTAACTTCACCAGTTAGGTTTTGACCTTTTTCATGCGTGGCATTAAATGCTTCCCATGGGTTGGTTGTGCATTGCTTCATGCCAAGGCTCAAGCGGTGCTTTTCAGGGTCGATGGATAGAACTTCCACTTCCACTTCTAGGCCAAGTGAAACAATTTTTCCTGGGTGGATGTTTTTCTTGATCCAGCTCATTTCAGAAATATGCACTAGTCCTTCAATGCCAGACTCAAGCTCAACAAACGCACCGTAGTCAGTAATGTTGGTGATAGTTCCTTTGTGGCGAGTATTGACGGTGTATTTCGTCAAAGCAATTTCCCAAGGGCTTTCTTCCATTTGTTTCAAGCCAAGTGAAATACGTTGATTCTTTTCATCAAACTTGATCACTTTTACTTTAATGGTTGAACCAAGGGTTAGTACTTCAGATGGGTGACTGATGCGACGCCATGAAATATCGGTAACGTGCAATAGTCCATCAAGTGCGCCAAGGTCAATAAATGCACCATAATCAGTGATGTTTTTAACCACGCCTTCAAGCACCATGCCTTCTGTAATGCCGGAAAGGGCTTCTTCACGCTCTGCAGAACGTGTTTCTTCGAGAATGGCTCGACGAGAAACTACGATATTGCCACGCTTGCGGTCCATTTTTAGAATCTGGAATGGCTGAGGTATGCCCATAAGTGGAGTAATATCTTTTACAGGGCGTACGTCAACTTGGCTACCAGGTAAGAATGCAATTGCGCCATCAAGGTCAACGGTAAATCCGCCTTTAACACGACCAAAGATAACACCTTTAACAGTTTCTTCCTTCGCTAATAGTTTTTCTAGACGCTCCCAAGCTTCTTCACGAACGGCACGTTCGCGGCTTAGTAATGCTTCGCCATTGGCGTTTTCTACGCGCTCAACATATACATCAAGCTCATCACCAGCGCTGATTGAATCGCGCTCAGATAGTGGGAAGTCTTTGAGGTCAACACGGCCTTCAGTTTTATAGCCGATATCAATGATAACTTTATCTTTTTCAATGGCAAGAACCTTACCTTTGACCACACTACCTTCTGATGGTCCGTTGGCAGCATTTTCTTCGAAAAGGCTGGCAAAATCTTCACCGGTTGAGAATGGATTTTCAATTTCTGCAATAACGCGTGCGCGAGCCATAGGCTTGCTCCTTTTTTATGATGTGCACAATAAATAGATAGTAACTATAAGAATAGAAAAATATTTACTAATGCATCCAAGCGAATGCTCCTTTCGCTGGGGTAGGTTAAAATATACAGACATACTTTCCGTAAGGGGTAAAAACTAGATTAGTTTTTGGCTCCTTAAGAGGCAGAGGAAAGAACGGCTGTTAGTACTTTTTCAAATACTTGTTCCATATTCATTGTGGTTGTATCAATCACAATGGCGTCTTCAGCGATTTTCAGTGGGGCTGTCTGACGACTGCTGTCGCGAGCATCTCGCCGTTGTAAATCCTGTAAAACGGATTCGTATATAATAGATTTATCGGTCTTTTGCAACTCTTTAAATCTTCTTCGGGTTCTCGTTTCAATATCGGCTGTAATGAAAAACTTTACGTCGGCATTGGGGCAAACAACAGTTCCGATATCTCGACCATCAAGCACAGCTCCTTGAGTATCTGCTGCACATTCCTTTTGCAGTGTCAGTAGGGCTGATCGTACATCGGGAATGGCAGCAACTAAAGATGCTGCTTTTCCGGTTCCTTCATCATTTAGGCTTAAGCTAAATAATTCAGATGGGCGCAGTGTTTTTGCGATAGATATTGCTTGTAGCGCGGCGTCGGAATCGAAGTCCGCTGCGCTATCTACATCAGCGCCACTGCTAATTAGCTTAACTCCTACAGCGCGATATAATTTGCCGGTATCGAGATAAATACAGCCGAGATGCTCAGCTAACCTACGTGCTAATGTTCCTTTGCCAGATGCAGCGGGCCCATCAATGGCTATAAGCAGTGGGCGATTTGGGTGTAGTGTTTTCATGTGCGGCAGTATAGGTAAAATATTCTCAAATACTATAAAAAATACGCAGAAAACGTTGAGTTATTTTATGGTATGCTGTCCGAATATAATTATGCAGCCAGCAGAAAATTACCCGCAGTCAGATTATAAACGCCAGTAAGTGTTATTTCAAAACCGCTATTTCCGCTGATTGTTGTTACCGTTCCATCATTAATAAACCCTAATGTGTTACCGGAATGCGCTCCGGCAGAAACATTATCAAACCCTAGAGTTGTTACATCAATCAAGTCAAGCCCCTGCTCAAAATCAGTGATGCTATCGCCAGAGGTTGTGGTGGAGTCGGTTATTGCATCAAAAACAAATACATCAGCACCGCTACCGCCTTCGAGTGTATCTGCTCCGGTTGCTCCGGTTAGCGTATCATCGCCCTGGCCGCCCACGATCATGTCCGCAAAATTATGGCCCGCAAGCTGGTCATTGCCGCCATAACCTAACACCACGTTATCACCGACATAACTTGCGGTCAGCGCATCATTGCCAGCAGTGCCTGTCGCTAGACCATTTGCTGTTATATTCCATGCTTTTCCATCGGCAAAGGTAATCGTACTGACTTCATAGCCATAGTTGGTGTTCCAGTATTGGTTTGTTACGGCCAATGTATTGCCGCTGATATTATCTGTAACCACAAGCGTGCCGCTTGATATTGTTAGTGTAATATCATCGCCAGTTAATCCATCAAGGTGGATGCTATTACCTGTATGCAAATAAGATTCGTTGATAACATCGTTTCCGCCACCGGCACCCCAGCGGAACGTATCAAGGCCAGCATCACCTTTGAGCGTATCGTTACCCGCACCGCCAACCAGTGTATCATTACCAAATCCACCTAGAACATAGGTTGCCGCCGTGGCATCGCCTTCATAGAGCACGCCAGCGGTCAGGTCCCAGCTACTGCCATCGGCAAACACCAGTGATGATGCTTCATAACCATAATTCGTATTAACAAACTGTTTTACGACAGTTAGCGTATTGCCACTGGCACTGTTGGTAATCACCAGATCACTCCCTGTCCGATTCAGCGTTACATCTGCATCGTTCAGCCCATCAAGCTGTACCGTATTACCAGTGTGATAGTAAGTCTCTTGGACGCGGTCATTGCCACTATTTATTCCATAAAGGAACACGTCGCTTCCTGCATCGCCGATTAGAATATCATTGCCCGCACCGCCAGCCAGTGTATCATTGCCAAACCCTGCCAACACAGTGGTTGCCGCCGTGGCATCACCTTCATAAAGCACGCCAGCGGTCAGGTCCCACTCCGTTTCGTCAGCAAAAATCAGCGAACCAACTTCATATTCATACCATGCCGTATGCAGATATTGGTTGTTGATAGTCATTGTCTGTCCGGTGCTTGATGCCGTAATTACCAGATCACTCCCCACCCGATTTAGCGTTACATCACTATCATTCAGCCCATCGAGCTGTATTTTGTTACCCAATTGGTGATAAGCTTGCTGCACTATGTCATTTCCGAAATCTGCACCATATACAAAGGTGTTGATGCCCGCACCACCAGTCAGCACGTCATTTCCTTTGCCGCCACTGAGTATATTATCTCCCACATCTCCGGTGATGGTATCAGCAAAATCACTACCGGTTACATTTTCGATGTCGTGGAATTCGTCCTTGAGGCTACCAGCCAGCGAAGTGCGCCCAGTTGCCATATCCACCACAATCCCTTGACCACCAGTAACATTCTCATAATGCGCAGTGTCCACGCCTTCATTGCCCATCAGCGTGTCACGACCGTTGGCGGATTTCAACACATCATCACCTTCACCGCCCAGCGCCCAGTTTCGCGCAGCGTTGAGCAATAACGTATCCGCTCCGGTTGTGCCAGCCGTTGAGGCCACCGCTTCACCTTTTTCAAGCATCAACATGATATCCAGCATCGGCCCTGCGGCTTGGGCTACTTCAGTTACATCGGCATTATGTTCTCCTGCCACCCAATCAATCCACCCCTTGATATCTGCCGCATAGCTTTCGAAGAAACCAAGAAAATCTTTTCCCACAGAAGCGGCAAACTGCCATGCACCTTCCAAGAAATCTATCAGAAAAGTGGCGATACCACCTGTAATATCGTGACTGAACTCTTGCTGCTGCCCTGGTGTCCAGAGGCCGTCACCCGAAGGCATAGAAAATCCTGCTGCATTTAGCAGGTGAGCTGCCGTAGTGTTGCAATTCTGCGAAAGGAAATTATAGATATAATTTCCAGCATCCAGCGTAGTCGCTTCTGCCATCATTAGAGATTTTTTCGTGTCCAGCTCCGCATCCGTACCGGTGAAAAGTAGGGTACGGATGTCCGGAATGCCGTCATTATCATAGTCGGGGTTAATATCTATATCGTTTACATATGGTTTATAACTGACTTCTACTTTGCCATATTCCGACGGCGTGCCCGAAAAAATATTTTCTAATACCGCGGACATGGTTTGTTTCCAGTCTAAATCTTGCTCTGCCGTGAATTGAGGCCAGCCGCTAAACGTGCCCACCTCACCATTGTCATAGGTAAACTTAATATAAGAATGCACCCAAGGAATACCTAATGTAGAGTTGGGTTGCTTTACCAGTTCGATTGTCGCCATAATTTTGCTCCATGTTTATTGTTCTTATTTTTCTTCCCAAGGAAAGGATTTCTCTTTCCTTTTCTTTATAACCTCTACTAACTGAATAAATTTTTTATTTTGATCTAGCTCAACCCGAAATGAACGCCCCCCCCCCGGAACGCCAATAAAGGAAGCATGCATCCGGCATGAAATAATATATTCACCATCCTTTGTGTTCCGATATTTCTTTGCAACATCATCAGAAACCAAATCACAATGCTTAAAATATTTATTCATCCCCACGAGCACCTCTTCTATTGGTGTTCCTTGCGGGGTTTCTTGTAACATATGGTAGGCGCGTTCTAATGGGCTCATGGTCATGCTCTGGCAGGATTGCAGTGGGAAAATAAGAAGGGTAAGGGTAAAAAAGAGGGTAAAGAACTTCATGCTATATTTCCTCCTGTTAGGTGCGAAGGAAACTCAGGCCAGCCACTAAATGTGCCCACCTCGCCATTGTCATAGGTAAACTTAATATAAGAATGTACCCAAGGAATACCCAGCGTGCTATTTGGTTGTTTTACCAGTTCGATTGTCGCCATTATTTATCTCCATGTTTATTGTTATTTTTCTTCCCAAGGGAATATTTCTTTTTTAGATGCTCTTATTACTTCAACTAAACGAATAAAACGTTTATTGTGATCTAGCTCCATTCTAAATGCCCGCCCCCCCCCGGGAACTCCAATAAATGCTGGCTTAGCCCTGCATACGACAATATATTCACCCTTTTTAGTGTTGTAATACTTGGTGCTATGATTATCTGGCATAACACGACAATTTATAAAGTCTTTATTCATCCCTACGAGCACCTCTTCTATTGGTGTTCCTTGCGGGGTTTCTTGTAACATACGGTAGGCGCGTTCTAATGGGCTCATGGTCATGCTCTGGCAGGATTGCAGTGGGAAAATAAGAAGGGTAAGGGTAAAAAAGAGTGTAAAAAATTTCATGCTATATTTCCTCCTGTTAGGTGCGAAGGAAACTCCGGCCAGCCGCTAAACGTGCCCACCTCTCCATTGTCATAGGTGAATTTCCAGTAACTATGCCCCCATACCACACCAAGCGTACTGGTCGGCGCTACTACATATTCTATCTTCGCCATCGGTCTTCTCCTTTGATATATCTATTTGTTATGTGAGTGTCCATAGTTTCCTAAATACCGGACAAATTTTGCTTGGCCATCTAATAAAATTGGGAATTGCATAACACCACTCATAACGCCAATAAATGGTGCTTTTGCTCGACAAACAATAATTGAAGAATCTGCAATTGCATTAGTGCTTTTTATTGCATCTTCCAAAGGAACATACTCGCACCACTGGTACCCACCCACTTCTTGCACCTGTTTCACCACTTTTTCTATGGGCGTTCCTTGTGGCATATCGCGTAATAGGGTTTCTACTTTTTCTACTGGATTAGAAAACATACTCTTGCAGGCGCTCAGCACTACTACTGCACCACATAATGCTACTGCCATAACAGCAAATTTGGTCATCATATACACTCCTTGATTTATGATTATTATTGCGCGCAGACATGCGCCGTGAATTGAGGCCAACCACTGAACGTGCCCACTTCACCATTATCGTACGTAAACTTAATATAAGAATGCACCCAAGGAATGCCCAAAGTGTTAGTTGGTGCTACTACATACTCTATCTTTGCCATCGATTATCTCCTGTTAAGTTTATGAATAAATTATGAGAATAATGCTACAGGTAAGTAGAACCAGTCCATACTGTGATTTCATGTAGTATATTTTTCTGAAGAGAAGTAAGTCCTACTTTCCACTCCATTCCACCAGCTAGACCAAAATTATTGGCGACACATGTGAATTCTTTTCCCTTAAATGATGGCATATTATATTTTTTGCGGACAGGTTTCTGGTCATAGCACTTCATGCCAATGTTTTCGAGATGGGCTATTGCTTCCAAAAGCGTGGTTTTCCCTTCTTTGATATGTTGCCGTACTCGTTGCTCAAGCTCTTCCGCGGTGCCATAATGTGGTTTTGGGCTGCTACACGATTGAAGGGGGAGGGGGAGTGAGGTAATGATGATGATAAAGGATCGGAATTTCATGCTACGCCTCTTTATTGTGAACAATGATCATTAATAGCCCATACCACTACAGGATGCAAGAAGTAAATCAATGTTTGGGCGCTATTTTGCATTCTGCTACATTGTTGCACGTAGCTACCGCTACTTCGCAACGGGCCACCACCAGTCAGTACGTCATTTCCTTTGCCGCCACTGAGTATATTATCTCCCACATCTCCGGTGATGGTATCAGCAAAATCACTACCGGTTACATTTTCGATGTTGCGTAGCATATCAGTCTTTAACGTGCCGATTGCACCTTCGCCCGCAGCCAGATCCACATTAACACCTTCGCCAGCCTGCGCATAAGACACCGCATCCACGCCATCGCCACCATCCAAAATGCCTTTTAACATCGCATTACTAACAATCACATCCGCCCCATCTGCGCCATATGCCGAATGCTTGTCATTATCAAGAAGGAGAGTGTCATTAATGGCATCAGTTCCAAATTTTATACCCTGCAACACTTGCCAATCACTACTATCAAAGTTATTAGAAATCCCTAATGCCTCTCTATTTGCGCCATTGCCATTTTCATCCCCAAATATGTCAGTATAGGCCTCTTTATAAAGTTGGTAGTAATCTCTTGATAGTATATCCTCCATGCTATCATTGCCATGTCCCAAGGCTCCAATAAAAATGTAATGATCAAAACTTGTTAACAATTCGTTATATTGGGCCATTTCTCCACTCATGACTTGCATATCACCTGGCAACCTTGGAGTTTCTCCAAAATATTTTGCCATAAATTCATTGGTAAAGTGAATTGCTACATTTTCCCCATGATCAAAAAGAAGGTTCATATTTGCTTTATAGTGAGCAAGTTCGTGAACTAAGACTCTTATAATCGATGGCTTCTGATATAGGCCGTCTCCTACTGGGTAACCTTTTGATGATATCTGTAACCAATTTATATGAAGAGAAGATGGTTCATTACCAAAGAGGTTAATTGAAACTTTTGTTACGTTAGGATCAGAAATATTTCCATCAATAATGAGGTTATCATCATTTTCCATTGCAGCATTAAGTAAAAATTGGCCTTCTGGCGTTGCTGATATCAGCCATAGGGCATCATTAATTTCTGTTATAGCTTCACGCTGAAGTAGTATGGATTCGTTGTCATCAGAAGTGTTTGGATCATCAACTGTACCAGAAGTATCAAGCGTTATATTTGGATAAAAAAATGTAATAGGAATATCAAATGGGCCAAGTGTCATATTTTTTCCTTGTATTGGTTGTTATTTATATGATTAAATAAAATATCCTTAGAAGGGCGGACTGACGATGATCAGAAAAATAACCACATTCCTAATTTTGCTTTTTTTCTCTTTTGTTAGCTACCCAGTTTTAGCGTGGGAGGTGAAGGATGTTTTTTCTGATGATATTACATCAAATATTGGACAGCAGCCTCCATGTGATCTTAATTCCATTGACGTTAAAAAAGTTCTGTTGCCCGTTGAAAACATCACCTTAGGTGATGTTAGAAAGATAATTAATAAGGCATCATTAAGCCAGCCCTGCCACTTGTCAACTGATAGCTTAAAGCAATTTGTTGAAAAGCTTGAGAATGAACAATATCTACGCCATTCACGCGAACATCTTCGTTAGCGGAATTGCATTTTGTTTGGATAAAATTAGGATACAGCATTCCATTCTCATCGCTATGGATATACTCGTTATTTACTACCCAGTTTAGCAATGTGGTAATATTCGGCATGATTCACTCCCCTTCCTCTTAAGGTCTATTGCTTTTAAATATAATATGCGTATCATAAGTAGTAAAAAATAGCAATGCACCACTGTAAGGAAAGTCTATGTGTAGTCGATTTTTGTTAGTTATCTTTTTGCTTTTTCCAACGGCATTAATTGCAGCTGAAAAAGATTATTCCTTACTGGAAAAAACCATTTTTTATGGCGATAAAAAATCGGTACAGCTACTACTTGAGCAAGATCCTGATATCGTTTCAAAAACTGATTTGTTGAAAAGCCTGAATGTTGACCACCATCACAAAATGGGAACATATGGCGGCACTTTATTACATCATGTTATTAGCAACCCTTACAGCGATCTAGAGGCGATAGAATTATTGTTAAAAGCAGGTGCCGATCCTAATGTCAGAGATGGCAATCAAAAAACACCTTTTCATGCATTTTTGGGAGCATTGATGATTATCCCAAACTATAAAGAGCATGTGGAACTTTTGATAAAATATGGAGCGGATTTTAGGAGTGGCGTGCAAATAGATATGCGTTATGCGCGGAATCCAAAGAATAGAATCCCTAGGACTAGATTTATACCCCTTAATAATACTAAAACATTGTTAGAAAAATCTGAAGCAGGTAAAGCCTGTGGCTCCAGAGCTTACTATATATTAAATCAGCGATATGGACCTGAAGGAATAAACATAACCAAAAAATCATGCGATGAAATGATTATAGCCCTTAAGGAGATCGTCACCATGATGGAAGAAGCCGAGGTGGAAAAAACAGCAAGGGCACAGAAGGAGTAGTTTTTTACTTTACAGACGCTGCTTTATTTCGAGCTTAATTAATTCTGTAATGTCTGATAATAAACGAATGTCTTCCAAAGCTGGGCTGATAGATATGGGTGATATGCGCTTTCTTTTAGGTGATAGGCCTTTGGATATTGCTTCGGATTGATCATTCTTCCAGTCTTTAATAGTAACTGGTGCGGTGCCATGTTCGGTGCGGGGTATAAGATAAACGGTGTAAAGCTGAACTACGTTACCTCTGGTGCTCCCATTGCTATAACTGCCGCTACGGCGTATGAGTACGTCATCAATATCGCCCCATGCTATATGGCGCTGGCCTAACTTTATGCTACCTAAACGGTATCTCGCATGCACGCCGTCATTTTGGAATGTAATAATAGATGATCCGTAACGGATGAATAGCATAAAGCCAAAAAAGACTAGTGAAAATAGCTCAAAAAATATCAAAAAACCAATGCCAATAGTTTGGATAATGGAAGAGACTTCCATATTATAAATAGCTATAGGTGGAACTAGCGCAAAGATTAATGCCATAATAAGAAATGGAGTAGATGCTTTGTGACTAGGGCTATTTTTTGCCATGTGGTCGCTGATGGTTATTCCTGAGTTGTTTATGGTTATTCCGTTTTTATTCAGTGCTTTATGAGAGATTGTTTCATTAAATTCTTCGCCACTATAACGATAAATGCTATCGACAGATCTAAAGCTTTTTTCTTGGATTGCAGGTTCGTGCAATGATTTAGGTATTGGTGATGTTGTAGAAGGAGAGTTTTGATTCATGTTATCAATAGAAGAAGGGGAGGGGGTATGAAATCTAGAAAAAACAGGTATTTCAAACTCTCTATCCAGTTTTGTTTTGCCCTTATTATTGGTTGCAATTACTTCAACTATCCAAATTATCTCACCCTTTTTTCCATCTTCACCGGTAAAAACTCCGCTGTTTGGAAGCTGTGAGGCAATAGAATCCAATGAGGCTACTAATTCATTTCCATGTCGGCCGCGAGCAACTTGATTATCCATTTCTGCTTTCCATAATTCATCGCGTACAGGTTCGTAACTTGTACCATCGCTTCTTTTTGTAACGCGGGTATATTTATGTAAGCAGATAAGGGTTGTTTTCCAATTAATGTCGTTTCCAGAGATTGGTACAGCTAAAGACACTTGAAGTTTTTCGCCTTGTCTAATGGGAAAGCTACGTAACAGTAAATATGCACGGCCACGAGCTAGAAATTTACTCCACTGACGTATGCCATTTAGAACAAGGAAAATTCCAATAATTGGGAAGCCATAAGTAAAAAACCAGAAAAATACCAAGGGGGTATCTTTCTTCATTTCAGGACCTGCCGCTAATAGGATGGGGATCATTGCAGAACACCAAAACAGGCCTGGAAGCAGGCTTCCCATTCCAAAACGAGATTTAGGTGCGCTTTTTCCTTGCGACCAATCCGCACGCCACATCCATGGTTTGCCCCTATGCTTTTTTTCTAGCCTTTGCTTTTGTTTTAATGTGTAGAAAGAGCGTAAAGATAGTTGAACGCTAACAAAACCTGTTAATATTAGTAGTGTAGATCCGGTAAGTTTTCCAGCATCAGATTTATTAAGGTAGTTATACCCTTGCTGCAGAAGAAGGTATAGCAAATGGCTGCCATATGCTATTGCTACTAGTCCGGTTAAGGTAATAATTAGTCGCCACATAATTCAAATACATAGATAGTGTTAAATTATAATTATGCCTTATTTATGGAGTATACACTAATATGTTAATCTATAGTAGGTTATATGTTACAATAGCTTATAAATATAGGTAGTAATGTGAGGGGATATGATATTTGATGATCATGAAGTCGCAGAAGTCTCTGTGCATTTGGTAAAAGCAGCGCGTCACTACCAAGAAGGGGGTGGGGCTGTACAAACAGGTAAATTCTTCTTTGGTAACCAAGTTAAGTTTCGTAATTTTGATACATATGTACGTGATTCTGTAATTGCTAATGAGGTAGTTGGTCGCAATGGTTTTTTAGGTTTTACGTTAATGGGGTTATGCGATGCGTTATTAATTTTAACGCAAGATGGACAATTGGAAGTTAAGCATTATAAAGCTTTAGGAAATCAGGAGGTTCTTGAAGAATTGCATCGTTTTTTTGAGCGTGAGAATCCACTTAATAACCCTTTAACGGGAAGTGGGATGAAGGCATTATTAACACCGGAATTGCAGATTAAAATGAAAGAGGCCGGGCGTAGCTCCGAAGAAATGAAGCGTATCAATATGGCTTTAGCAAATAGTATTGATGAGCTTAAATAGGATGCTTGTAGATAAAACTAGTTTATATATTTATAGTTATCTTTATTAAGGGGCCCCATTTGAAATATATAATGGAGCACCTTAATAATAAAAAACAATGTATTAGTAGTGATTATTGAGATATCTCATAAGATACATCATACTTGTTATGAGGGAATACATACTGAATTCCCATCTTGTCTTTTACATCAATAATAACCGGTGCTCTAAGGTTGGCGGTTACTTTAGATCCTTCTGGTGTGCGATGAACGCAAACTATCAGTAAAGTAAGCAAGTTTTCTTGATTGATATTTAGAATACTGCATGCCTCAACAAGGTCTTGCTTCTCTATAAGGGCATTTTCTAAATTCAGTGGAAGAACCACAAAAGAAAGAGTAGCATCATTCAGATTCTGCAATAGCTTTAAGCCACCTAAATTACGACTAGGAATATCGCTCATTGCAAAATGTAAATTATGATCTAGTCCAATCAGGCCGTGAGGAAAAAATATTGATTGATCAGTATTAATGCTAACAGGACCAAACCGGCTTTCAATCACAATTTTTTTACTATTATCATCATTCTCAGCATTTTCTCTTGTAATTGGATCTGTTGCCATTGGGTTCTCCCACTCGGTGCGGGCATCTGCCCTTGTTGCTGTCATTGTTTCCATTGTATCAATCTCCTTACTAAAAATAAACGCCTATATGGCTTCTTTCATACTACCTGTATTATCTCTGCATTTTCTGTTGCATTCTGTCTTCTAAATGAATGCTTGTTTTTTACTTACTAACGCAGGAATTCTGTTAAATTGAGATTACTAATTCGTGCAAAGGTCTGCATGGTTGCTGTCAAAGTTGTTTCATTAAGCTGAATTTGAATGCTAGCCTCTACAATATCTGTTTCTGTAATTGTGCCTAGCGATGAGCTTAGTTGTTGTTTTACACGTTGATGTTGGGTGTTGGTATCTTGCAGGGCTTGCATATCAGAACCAAGGTTGGCGCGTAAGCCTGTCAATCCATCAACAGCTTCTTCAAGAAACCCCTGTGCCGCAAGGCGATTTACCTCGCCACCAGTTTGGTCTAAGTCAATTGCCTTATGTAATGCAGCAATTAGCTTCTGGAACGGTGCATCAGCAGCGGTAATTCCATATTCAAGGGTCATGCTTTCACTGGCCTTAACATCAAAAACTAGGCTATCACCAAGGTAATAACTTGCATTTGTACCGCTGGTTAATGGATCTAAATTATCACCGGACTTTAAATCCCTAACGGCATCGGCATTGGTTTTTCCGCCAGCAAATAAGGACCTGCCGCCTTGCTTTACATTTAATGCATCAGCCACTTGGTCTAACATGCTGCGTGCACGATCGCTTAAATTAAAAGTTTCAGAGCTGGAGGAGTTTTCAACAGCTAAATCTTGAGAGAGTTGTGCGGTAATGTCTAGCATTTGACTCATTGACATGTCTTGTATAGCAAGGCGAGAAAGTACTACTTGATTGTTGGTTACATACCGGTCAATACGATTAATGCTTCCGTCCAAATCAATTACACGGGTAACATCATTTCCTAATTCGGTGTATGTGCTTGCTTTTTGCCCACTTGAAATCTGTTGACTTAGTTTAGCAAAGTCATTTTGCATACGCGTCATTTCGCTAACGGCGCGTTGATGGTTGATAATAGTACTGATGCGATTAGTCATATAATTTTCTCCCGTCAGAACGTATCAATCAGCGTTTCAAACAAATCGGAAATAATATTCACGATCCTTGCTGAAGCTGTATAGTTATTCTGAAATAATATTGTGTTAGCGAGTTCTTCATCTACATTAACACCGCCCACACGTTGTTGACGCTCTTGAAAAGCATCGAAAACTGTCTGTTCTTGTCGTAATGCTCTTGCGGCGTCTCCTGCTTTTGAAGCAGCAAAAGCTATGATTTCACCACTATATCCACTAAATCCTGTAGAAACGGATGAGAGGGTTCCTGCGGCAGAGAAGTTATGGCGTTGGTCATTTAAGCTTGCTAACCGGGTTGCTAACTGATTGCTTGAAATACCTATTTCATAGCTGTATATCGGGTTTAGAGACGTGTCTGAAGGTTGGCCTGATAGTACTAATTCTGCGGTAGCAAGCTTGCTTGGGTCATTCTTGTAAGCATCGCGGATAGCAAAATTAACAGCGCTATTTTTGGTTTCTCCTCCGTTTGTAAAAAAGTCGTTCAGGCCAAAGAAAAAAGAAAACCCACGGTTTGTAGCCGTTGTTGATCCATTGGGGGGGATGCCAAGTTCTGTACTGTTTAGCTCGTCAATGGCAATACCGTTATTGCCGTCTAATGTAGTTAAACGAAGTGTTCCTGTTTCGCCAGCTCCAGGTGGTAGGCCATTTTCATTAACCAGTTCGGCACGAAGAGATTGGCTTCCGCCAGAAGGAGCAATTTGTGTAGCATCACCACTGCCAGAAATTCCGCTACTGATATAGCGTTGATTACGAATATCAACTCCAGCACCGGAGATAGTGACATCAAAGCTAATAGTATCAGTGAAAATATCACCATCACTGTTGGTTATGCGTACAGGTACGCCAATTGTTACTACATCGCCGTTGGATAGTGCAGGGGATGCACCAGATAAATCCATTGTTAATCGGTCATTAGGAACGCCATCAATATCAGTGCGTTCGCGCTTTCCTCCGGCAATGGTGTAAGAATCAAAAGTGCCAGATTGTACAACGCCAGGAGCGGAAAAGCTCAGCCCAGGAGGCTCATCAATATCAAAAGTTATGTTGCTTCCTGTAACATTTGTAAATTCGAAATCGAAATCAAATGTTCCTGCGGGAGTAATATCTGCTTGGCGAGAGGCTATACGTAAATCCTGAAGGCCGCCAATGTCAGTGCGAACTGCTGGTGGAGAGCCAAAATATTGATTAATTTCACGTGTTAGAATCTCTGAAGTGACTATGCCTTGTCCACTTCCGCTATCTAAGCGACTAAGGTCAAGATTTAAAGGAGGAAGAACTCCGCCAAATCCGTCAGAAATAGGTTCACCATTGCCGGTTAGGACGGCAATTCGTACTTCTCCAGAAAATTGATGTGGTTCATTTGTTGCAACTGACCGCGTTCCTTCTAGGGACGGTGGAGGAGGGAAGCCTGCGCCGTCATTATGAATTTGATTAAAGTTTTCGGTAAGCATTTCTGCTAATTGGTCTAGTTGAGCAAGCATGCGTGGTAGCTCTTGGTCACGCAATTCCAGTAATCCACGTAAGCTTCCGCTATCAATATATATCTCTGGCGGGACAACATCATTTCCCGTTGCTAATGTATATTTAGTATTTGTATCTTGCCCCCGTGAATCAATAACTATGCCTTCAATAGGCGTGAGGAGATCTCCATTGATTAATGTATCAACAGATGGGGCAGGGTTATAGCGAATTTCTGAACGCTGTGTTGGGGTAAGTAACTCTCCGCGAGGGATAAATATTGATACTTGTCCATCGCTATTAAAGCTTGTTCCAACGTCAATTATTTCTGTTACTTGTATTAGGAGCTGATCTCGCTCATCCATTAATGCATTTTTGTCATTTCCTAGGTTGCTAGCGGTGGCAATGGCTTGGTTAAGACTATCAATTTCTGAAAGTAAGCTATTAAGCTTATCTACAGTGCGGTTGATTTCTAAGTCAGCTTCATAGCGTAATGTTTCAATATCTGATGCAAGGCCTGATATCTTTTGCGTTAGAACATTGGCGCTTGAGAGGGTGGCTGTACGAAGTGAGGCTTGTTCTGGTGATGTTGCTAAACTAGATAGGTTAGAGAAGAAATTATCTACGAAGCTATCCAAGCTATTATCAGCGCCAGGTTGGCCAAATAAAAGACTTGCCCGCTCATAATAATCATTAACAATTTCGGCTTTTCCAACTGAGGGCATCTGCCTTCTTGTTGCTGCCACGGCAAACTCATCAACTGCTCGACGTACTTCTTCAATTCTTACGCCAACTGCTTGACCTGCAACAACAGAATTTGACTGAATAATTTCGCGACGCGTAAAGTTGTCTGAGTTAGCATTGGAAATATTCTTCGAGACCTGGGCCAGAGACTCCTGGTTGACCCGAAGGCTACTCAGTGCGCTTGAAAGTGCTGCATCTAATCCCATATTATTCTCCTAACCGTTTAACTTATACGGTTTGATTAATTGCTACTGCATAGCCGGCTGTTGGTGCCGTTGCAGCAGGATTGTATCCGGTGTGGTATCCACCTCTGTTATAGCCAGACGTGCGGCGTTCATATTTCTCCATTTCTCCTGAAACAACGGCTAAAACTTTGCGGTTAATTTCGCGCGCTTTTAATGTTTCTTGGTAGTTAATACGTGCCGTTTTCTCAATGTCCTTTGCCATTGCTTTTAATGATTCTTTGCTATAAAGCTCGCCACCAGTAAGGCGTGCTGGGTCTGATTCAATAAGGCGTTTTTGTAGTTCAACTCGTGAAATTAAACGTAACTTTTCTTCGTTAAGTGCTTCCACATCTTTGATCCTCATGGCGCAAAGCAGGGCAGTTTCTCGCATTAGTAAGGCTTTTAGTTGTGCCATATCGCGTAACAGATCGCTCATATGAATTTGGCGAGGGGCTGAGCTCTGCGTGTTTTCGCTTTGTGCATTCATGCTGTGGGCACGAGAGGTTATATGAACTTGATCTTGTGCTGTATTTTGTTGCCGTGTCATTTTATACCTCTTGTAATCGTATGAGTGTTTCTTGTACGTGTTGAGCGATTCCGATGCCGCCCGACTCTGCAAATTTTTTGCCATAATCTTCCATTAATATGCCGCGAAATGTTTCTTCGGCATGTCCGCCACCAAAAACAGGGTCAACCTCAACTCCGCTAAACATCTGTTGCAGCATTTGTGTAATAAAAATTGCTTCAAACTCTTTAGCGGAAGCTACAATTTCTTCATGGTTGCTGGCATTAATTCCAGCAGAAGTGCGTCCTTGTATGGCGCTACTACTGATGTGGCTTCGTGCCTGATCTAAAACGTTACTGCTATATGCTGCTGTCATATCCATGTTTCTACCTCATCTCAATTTCGGCTTGCAGCGCGCCAGCAACTTTGATGGCTTGCAATATATTAATGAGGTCGCGTGGTCCAATGCCGAGTGCATTTAGTCCGTCCACTAAGTCTCGTAAGTTCGCACGCTGTTCAAGTAAGATCATTTTGTTGCTATTGCCTTCTTCAACATCAACAGTGCTTTGTGTAACCGCTGTAGTTTCTGCTCCTTCAGGGGCTAATGTTCCCGGCTGAGATACTGATGTGTCTTCGCTAATGCGTACAACTAAATTTCCTTGTGCGATGGCGACGGTGTCAATACGGACATTCTCGTTCATAACAATAGTGCCAGATGCTTCATCAACAATAACGCGAGCAACTTGATCGGGCTCTACCTCTAACGGCTCGATTTGTGATAGAAGCCCCGCAACTGTGTAAGGGTAATCTTCGGGTATGGTTATGCTGACTGTGCCAGAATCGCGAACAGTTGCAATGCCCTTACGCAGTGATGTGTTAATAGCTGATGCAATACGTCCGGCGGTAATAATGTCAGGGTTGCGTAGTGCTAGATCTAGCTCTTTTAGGTCATTTAGTTCAAAGTCAATTTCTCGCTCGATAATTGCGCCACTGGCAATAAAGCCACCTGTAGGAACGCCTTTGCTAACGCTGCTACCAGACCCGCCGGATGCCTCAAATCCTCCAATTGCAATATTTCCTTGGGCAACTGCATAAATTTTACCATCAGCGCCTGTAAGTGGGGTTCCAATTAATGTGCCGCCCTGTAGGCTCTTTGCGTCCCCCATGGTGCTGATGATAACGTCAATTTTGCTTCCAGCGCGGGCAAAAGGAGGAAGGGTTGCTGTGATAGTTACGGCTGCAACATTCTTTGATTTAAGATCATTACCCTCTACGCTGATGCCCATGCGTGATAAGTATGATTGGAGACTTTTTTTGGTAAAAGCAGAACTATTTAGTCGATCCCCAGTACCATTTAGGCCCATTACTAGGCCGTAACCTACCAAAGCGTTATCGCGAATCCCTTCAACGGAAACAATATCCTTGATGCGTGATGCAGCTTTTGCATGGGGGGCTGCACCAGTTATCAAAAGAATGATCCAAAAAATGCCGGCTATTAGAATAGCGCTGTCTCGTAAAAACTTCAGGCCATTGCGTGATAATACACAACTCCAAAAAATTCTTTGCCAATGATATAGTGCCATATCTCCTCCTTAACTCTCTTGCTCGCCAAGTAACTTTTATGTTCTTTGTATTGTTTGGCTGCGATCTCTTCTATTTTCTCCCAAATAAAGAAGCATTTTTTATGCCAACTTTTAATTTTGTTATATTTCAGGTGGTTGCTACTGTGGTGGCTTGCTGATTGTGGGGTAATAAGCTCGCAGAGCAGAAAAAAATTCCTGAAAAGTAAAATGGGAGGTAATTTTTGCCGAGTTTTTAAGAGGAGGAGTGTATATTACTTCTATTGATATGGGGTATATGGCTGTGTGCAGAAGAGGAAAATATAAAGTCAGAGCATTTTCATTGATTGAAATGTCGATAGTTCTTGTGGTTGTGGGGTTAATAGTCGGTGGTATAATCGGAGGGCGTGAGTTAATAAAAAGTGCTGAAATTAGGGGTGTGGTAAGTAAGTTAGATCAGTATCATATTGCAATAAATAATTTTGTAGACACCTATAGTGGGTTGCCCGGTGATATGCCAAATGCAATGGATTATTGGTCAACGTCTTGCTTTGATTTGCCTTCTAGGCCATGTAATGGTAATGGAAGTGGTTTTGTAGAAACAGGTGCGACATTGTGGACTCGTGAGCCTGCCAAGGTGTGGCATCACCTTGGCTTAGCAAATATTATTCCAAATCATTATAGTGGCAATGAGGGGGGTGGTCCTACACATTATGAAGCAGGCCCCGGTATGTCTCTTCCATTGGGGGCAACAAAAAATTCATCAATTTTATATCGAGAATATCAGGGTAGTAATGTTTTGATGTATTTGTCTAACCCCACCGATTGGTCCGGGCAGGGTAGGTTGTCGGGTCTAGAGGCGTATAAGGTTGATAAAAAAATGGATGATGGTGATATGCTGACGGGTAAAATTAAGGCTAGGCGTTTTTGGATGCTTGCTTCAGGGTGCCATACGGGGGTGGACAATTCTGCTGTGTATGATCTAGAGGATGACAGTTCTGAGTCATGTGTTTTGATGTATCCAACATCGTTTTAATCGATTTTGGCGTGGTGATGTTTTGATCTATAGGTCATCTGCATAGTCATTTGGGTCAGGGAATGCTTCCCTGTACCAATCTATTAATTGATTATCAAGTTCTTGCTTATATTCTTTGTATTCATCTGCTGTTTCGCGTTCTTTCTTGCGGGTAAATATAATGCGTCTAATGATACGTTTGGGTATTTCATCGCCTAATTCACGGGCGATAGTTTCTAGTAGCGCCATTGGTATTAGTGCCCCAGATTCATACTTGGTTAGTTGCTGTTCAGTAACTTTAATTTTTCTGGCTAGGTCGCGGCTGTTTACTTCGCGCGCTATTCTTAGTCGTTCAATAAGGCGGCCAAGTTCAATATCGGATGCGAGTGGTGGGCGCTTATTCATCATGGCGGTTTTACCAGTGTTTTGATAATTTGATTTGGTTTAGTAATGTGGGGGAGGGGTTTCTTCGTTGGGTTGCCGAATGTTGTTTTCATCCTGCTTTAAGTGGCCAAGTATGTTGTCTACTTTTTGTATATAGGTGCGTAGTTCGGCAATTTCTTTTTGCTGTGTATATAGCTCATCACTAAGGCGGGAGATATCATCCTCCTGCCTAGTGATGGCTATTTGTAATGTGATAATGTCTTCGTTCATACCTTTTAATTAGCGGCAACAGATCGTTCTTGCCGTTCGTGCTCTTCTTGTGCGGCAAGTGTCATGGTCGCAATTGGGCGTGCTTCTAGTCTTTTAACGCCAATAGGGTCCCCAGTTACATTGCAGTAGCCAAATTCGCCTATTTCAATGCGATGTAATGCCGCATCAATTTTAGAAATTAGTTTGCGATAGCGATCTCGTGTGCGCAATTCAAGAGCTGCGTCTGTTTCTACAGTGGCACGATCTGCTATATCTGGCTCATTCCAGTTTTCTTCTTTTAGATGATCAAGAGTTTCCGTTGATTCTTCAAGTAACTCTTGTTTCCAGTTATGTAATTTTTGACGAAAATATTCCTGCTGTTCAGGGCTCATATATTTTTCATCTTCAGAGGGGGTATATCCGTCCGGAAGTTCAGCAATCGGATTGTTCTGCTTAGTCGGCATAATATTGTCTCCAAAATCTCACAAAAATTCCTACAGAATAGGCGACAAACACTATAACTCATTCTTCCTCTTGCTGGCAATCAGAAAAATAGGTAATTGCAGGACTTCTTAAGGCTTGTTGCTATAGGCTTTTTCTAGTTTTGCTAATTCAACTTCTGCCCGTAATTCAATATCAGCTAAGATAGCGTTTAATTGAGGGGCATTACTTTCCCCTTGTGCGCCTCTGGTTTCTTGGATTAGCTGTTGTACAGTTGTGGCAGAAATTCGCCCTTCAATAAGGTTCATTTGTAACGTGCGCATATTCTCTAGTAGATTATGGCCATGAGTGAGTTGGCGGGCAAGTGCTTCAGCTTCAGGATTGAAGTCTTGAGCAACAAGAAGACCATCAAGTGATCCAAGTGGAGCTGTACTAGATACTGCTGAAGTTGCCGTTGCTTGTCCTGGCTCTTCGCTGCTTTGTATAAGGTTATCAAAACCTCCTGCTTCCTTCTTTTTGCTAGCGCCCTTCACTGCGCCCGCTCCAGTTACTCCGCGTGTGTCTTGTATGCGCATATAGTTCCCTTTATGCTGTGTTAGTTAATAATATTAACAGTATTTCTATTCTAGCACTTACTTAATGTAAAATATAGATGCGGCTGTTGTTTTGCTATGTATTATTGGGTAAATATATAACTATATTGGTTGTTTGTGGTGGGGTAGTGTAAAATTTTTCTGTTAGGACACAAAAATGCTTTGACTCATGGTAAGCAATTTGATAAAAGCCTGCTTCCATGTTTATGGTAACCGCATAGTGGCCCCTTCGTCTAACGGTTAGGACACCGCCCTTTCACGGCGGCAATACGGGTTCGAATCCCGTAGGGGTCACCAAGACTACTTTCACACACGTTCATACGAATCCATAAAAACACTGTACTTCCAAGGGTTTCCAGCGTATTTTTGTTCATACGAGTACGTACGTGTTCATATATAGCCGTGATTTGTGATGTTATAAATGACAGTGTTTTGCTATAGTCGAACTGAGAATATCATTTAATATCAGCATCTTATCTTATCAATGTCCGTCCCGTAGGGCCATTTCTACAGGGTGTCTACGTCCAAGTCCATCCAAAAATCCTTGAAAATCAGCCAGTTATCTAGTATCGTTTGTCCAGCACGGGGCATTGCCAGCCAACCGAATCCACGAAATTTGTTGGTTCTTTTTGTTGGTTCCTGAGGTTTTTTATAAAAAAGAACCAACAAATCATTACATATGCCCGTCCAAAATCGCCGTAACACAGCGGCAACAGGGAGAATTAATAATGGGAATGGCAAAAAGAATGCTTGAAGAGCAGCAAGAACGTGCAGCTGGAAGAGGCTTTGCTAATTATCCCGATGGACCGCAGCTAAAAGAAGGCGACAAATCTAAATACTATAATCCTGAGGCTGATGAATACGTGCCTAAGGAGAATCTAAACAAATTATCAAAAAATGAACAAATAGAAACCATGCGCTACTGGTTCTTCTCAAATTACGAGAACCCTGTTGATAGTTGTCCGTATAATGGTAGAGAAGGTGGTTATTTATACATATATGGCGGGCCATATGAGGCAAATGAAGAGTTGCAGACGGCCTTTGGTGGGTTAACATCAGATGATGCTATAAATGATTTATCCGCAGAACTTGAAGAAATATGTTATGAATGGAGCGGACCCTCCAATGACCCTAGTTTTTATGGTGAATCTGATGATGAACATTTTGATTTTGCAGGCGCTGACCCTTATGAGTTATTATGTGAAGAATTATGTGAGGTTGGTGAGATAATGCTAATATGTAGTACCTCGCCTATGAATGAACGGCATACTGCTAGGTTAGAGCGCATATTATACTCAAATTTAATTACTCTTATGGAAGTTTATCTCCAAGATGCCTTTTCACAAAAGATTTTTAGTAATCAAGATGTTCTTAAAAGGCATGTCCAGAAATCTGGCCGCTATAACGACATAAAATTTCCTATGAGTGCCTTGTTTGATAAACATGATACGATTGACTTAATTGTTAAAGAGGAGCTTTCTCGGCATTTATGGCATGATCTTCCAAAAACAGCCAAGATGTACAACAAGACACTTAATGTGACATTCTCTGATCATAGCAAAATAGAGGAAGCAATAGGAAAACGTCATGATTTTGTTCACCGTAATGGGAAAAATACTGACGGCGAAGAAATTGCACTAGATAAAAATGAAATTAGTAACCTTATTGAAAGAATAAGAGAGTTTACAGCCCATATAGATGAGCAAATCAACCCTGTTAAAGCTAATGAGGACTTCTTTTAATGAGCCTTGGAAAACTCACAAATATAAAATGCAAGAATGTTAAATATAGCTCTGATGGCAAAGGTAATAAGCTATCTGACGGTGGTGGATTGTTTTTGCACCTTAAAGCTAATGGTAAATACTGGAGGGTGAATTTTCGTCTGAATGGTAAATGAGATCAATTATCTCTAGGTATATATCCAAAAACTACACTGAGAGAAGCGCGTATAAGGCGTAATGATGCAAGGAAGCTCATTGATAGTGGGATTAATCCTTCTGACGTTAAACGGATAGAAAAGGTCACAAAATCACTCAATAAGGAAAATAACTTTGAAGCGATAGCTCGTGAATGGCATGAGCAAAAGAAGTATACATGGCAGCCAAAGCATGCTGAAACAATCTTGAAGCGCCTGTCTGTATACCTATTCCCGCTTAGGGGCTATTAATTATTCTAGTTTAATAAGTGTCAATAGATTTGCAAAAATATTATGATATAGATATAAAAATGCTATGAAAAATTATTATATTATCATATTTGTTGTTCTATTGATTGGGGGTGGGTTGTTTTGGTTTTTACAACCTAGTAATAGCTATGAAACAATATCACCAACAATAGGGAAGGTGGTTCAGGCTGTATATGCTAATGGTGAGGTGGAGCCGGTTTATTGGTCAAAAATATCTACTCAGATTCCTGGTAAAATTGATAATATCTATGTTAATGAAGGGGAATCGGTAAAAAGAAATGATCCATTAGCAAAATTAGAAGATTCTGTTGAGCACGCAAAAGCAAGTGAGTTATTGTCTCATCTTTCTTATCTAGAGCATGAGCTTGAACGCTATAAAATGTTGGTAGAGAATGATCATACAAGTAAAAGTAAGTATGAATCTATCAAAAGTGAGTATGAGACTGCGAAGGCGCAGATAAATACTCAAAATGAAATTGTTAACCGGATGATAATTAAATCTCCTATAGATGGCGTTGTTCTAAAGCGTAACGTAGAGCAGGGGGAAATGGCCAATTCTGGGGATGTTATTTTCTGGGTTGGTAAACTTACTCCGCTGCGGATCACGGCTAATGTAGATGAAGAAGATATTCCTCTGGTTCAGGTTGGGCAGCATGTTCTTATTAAAGCTGATGCTTTCCCAAATGAGAATATGGAAGGTGAAATTTTAGAAATAACCCCCAAAGGTGATCCAATTGATAAGAACTTTAGAGTGCGAGTATCATTGTTAGATGACACACCGCTTATGATTGGTATGACTGTGGAAATCAATATTATTACTAAAGAACAGGAAGGTGCATTGCTTGTGCCGTCAGAGAGTGTTGTTGATGGTAAAGTTTGGATTTTAAATGGTAAAGAAATAGTAGAAAAGACTGTTGTAATAGGAATTACAAGCGAGAAATATACTCAGATTATTGATGGTGTTATAACTACTGATAAAATCTTATTGAACCCAATAGAATACCTAACAAAGAAATAATAGTATGTGGATGAATCTTTCCATAGCATTAGAATATATTAGAAACCGGAAGCGGCAATCTGTGTTTTCTGTGTTAGGGGTTGTGATGGGGGTCGCATTTTTTATCGCCATTGCCAGCATGATGCAGGGCATGCACAGCTATTTTATTGAGAAGTTAGTCGATGTGGCTCCACATGTAAAAATTATGGATGAATTTCGTGAATCTGAAACTCAACCCATATATAGAAAATATTCAGATAGCATCATTGAATTACGAGGAGTGAAGCCAAAAGAAGAAATACGTGGTATTAGGTCTGCTGATAAAATTATTATTGATTTAGAAAAAAGAAAAGATCTCTCTGTAGCACCTGCCTTGTTGGGAGAGGCATTTTTGCGATATGGTGGTAAAGATATTGGGGCATCTATAATCGGAATAAATCCTGAAAAAGAGCGTTTTGCCAGTAACCTTGAAAGAGATATGGTAAAGGGGAATCTTAACAGCCTTCTTACAAATAGTAGTGGCATTATTCTTGGTAAATCGTTGGCAAAAAAGCTTTCTATAAAAATGGGCAATAAACTTTCTGTTATCTCGCCTGCTGGTATTATCAAAAAGATGAAAGTAGTCGGTATTTTTGATACTGGAGTAACAGAAATGGATAGCGTTACGAGTTTTATCTTGCTTAAAAAGGCTCAGATACTTCAAGAAAAGCAAAATGTCATAAATCGTATAAATATAAGGTTGAAAAATATTAATCAGGCTACTGAAATAGCACTGGAAATGGAGGGTAGATATAAATATAAATCAGAAAGTTGGCAAGAGACTTTTGCCAATATTTTTGAGATGTTTATTATAGAGAATGCAATTATGTATTCTACCGTTGCAGCTATTCTTATGGTCGCAGGATTTGGCATATATAATATTATTTCTACTTCTGTGAATGAAAAAAGCAAAGATATAGCAATATTAAAATCAATGGGTTTTTGTGAAAAGGATATAAGACTAATTTTTCTGTTTCAAGGAATCGTAATTGGTGTTGTCGGTACAATTATAGGGTGGATTATCGGTGCTGTAATAATCGAACTTTTGACACTAGTAAAACTTGATACAAGTGGAGAGGTAGATATGCCTTTTCAGATTGAAGGATTCCCTATGTATCGATCTATTTCGCTATATATTTGGGGTGGATTTTTGGCGATTATGTCATCTGCAATTTCTGCCTATATACCAGCTCGAAAGGCGGCATCTTTAAAACCTGTAGATATAATTAGAGGTGCGGCATGAATAATGAGGCTGTATCACTAAAAAATGTAACTAGAGTTCTTAGTGAAGAAGAAGTTCCCGTTACTCTTGTTAAGGACATAAGCTGTACGATTAAGAAGGGAGAGTTTGTAGCAATTACAGGCCCTTCAGGTTCAGGAAAGTCATCGCTAATATATCTTATGGGATTGTTGGATTTTCCAACAGAAGGTGAAGTGTTTATTGATGGAGTAAACACAACAATTGCCAGTAAGTATGAATGGGAGCAAATTCGCTTAGAAAAGATTGGTTTTGTGTTTCAGTTTCATTTTCTTTTACAGGAGTTTACAGTATTAGAAAATATTATACTGCCAATGCGCAAGTTAGGGAAATTACGCCCTAGCCAAATGATAAAGCGTGCAGAGGAGTTGCTTGATCATTTCGGTCTAAAAAATGCAGGTTACAAAAAGCCTAATCAGCTTTCAGGAGGAGAGCGTCAGCGTGTAGCAATTGCAAGGGCAATGGCAAATGATCCGATTATAATATTCGCTGATGAACCGTCAGGAAATCTTGATACCAAAAACGCTGATATAGTTTTTAAGCTTTTTGAGAAGTTGGTTAATGAAGAAAACAAGACTATTATTACTATTACTCACGATAGGTCACTTGCTGCGCGTACGCATAGGCAAATTAATATTGTCGATGGAGTAATTGTTTCCGATTAGAACAATTTATTAGGCAGCCCATGTGGATAGCATTGTGTGGATATCATCTTGCTTCAGTGGTTTGGCAATATAATCATCCATTCCCGCGCTGAGGCATTTTTCTTTATCTTTCTGTAGGGCATTGGCAGTAATTGCAATTATTGGAATAGTT
>Ga0316204_10001333_pt1 | contig 69819 bp, 62 predicted proteins | sample 6monrhotite_MG_2_FD_205661 | JGI IMG/M metagenome (GOLD analysis project Ga0316204, IMG submission 205661) | Microbial mat bacterial communities from mineral coupon in-situ incubated in ocean water Damariscotta River, Maine, United States -... | ecosystem: Environmental > Aquatic > Marine >... | reverse complement strand
CTGCACACCTTGTGAACAATATTTTGATTGCTCTCCAATTCGGTAACGAATTTGTGTTCCAGTTCTTTGTTCACAGAATGGTTGGGTAGATTCTTTTAACAGGTTAGTAGTCAAAAGATAGAATTTGTTACATTTTTTATTTTAATAGTCAGTAGTTTGTTGTGCGGGTTTATTTTGATTTTCTGCCTAACGCCTAACGCCTAACGCCTAACGCCTAACGCCTAACGCCTAACACCCTATTTTCTATAATCCAAAGCGGGCGGTCTATCTCCTAAAAGCGGTTTGTAAACAAAATCAGAACCCCTGCGTTCTTCGAATTCTGCTTTTGCTTTACTTATAAGTTCTTTACTGTTAAAAAGGTCCATTGCAGTCGCGGTTAATGTTTTAGCGGCGATCATCATGCCTTTCTTCCCTATGGAAGTTCCCCCAGATGCGACTGCTTGCCAGCTATGGGCAGAAGTTCCTGGAACCCAAGTAGCGGTGCCAAAACCAACAGTAGGTACAACAAAACTTACATCTCCTACGTCGGTAGAACCGTATGCACGCGCTTCTTCTTTATATGGCTGAATTGCAGCGGCTCTGTCAATATTTGCGCTTTCCTGTCCGAGGCTGATCGCTATTTTATCTGCAAATTCTCTTTCCTCATCAGAATATGTAACACCGCCAATATTTGATAAGTTGTCATGGACTAGTTTTTGAAGGGTTAAATTGGGCAATAACTCGTGAACTCCATTTACCAATTCATATTCCATTTTTGTTCCGGTTCCCAATGCAGCGCCTTCTCCTGCTTTAACAATACGATCAAAAATACTTCGCACCACATCTCTGCGGTTGTGGCGAGCATAATAGTAAACCTCTGCAAAATCGGGCACTACATTTGGTGCCTTACCACCATCTGTAATAACATAATGAATGCGTGCTTCTTGCGGAATATGCTCACGCATCATATTGACCATGGCATTCATAGCCTCAACACCATCTAGTGAAGAACGACCCATTTCTGGAGCGCCAGCTGCATGAGCTGAAACGCCATAAAATCGAAATTTAGCAGAAATGTTCGCCAAAGCTGCAGCAGCACTTGCAGCATTTTGAGAACTAGGGTGCCAATGCAAAGCGATATCAACGTCATCAAAAACTCCTTCGCGGGACATGTATACTTTTGCACCACCTCCCTCTTCGGCTGGGCAGCCGTAGAAACGTATGGTCCCCGAAATCTTATTTTCCTTTAGCCAATTCTTTACGGAAATAGCTGCAGCAGAAGAGGCTGTACCAAACAAATGATGTCCGCAGGCATGACCAGCAACTCCATTTGCTGATTTCTTTTCTGGAACGGCTTGCTGAGAAAGACCGGGCAACGCGTCATATTCCCCCAGAATAGCTATTACGGGGCTTCCAGAACCGTATTCTGCTACAAATGCTGTCGGAATATTTGCTATTCCTGATTTAATGGAAAAGCCTTCGTCGGCTAATGTCTTTTGCAGTAAAGCCGAACTTTTTTCTTCTTGATAGCCCATTTCTGCCAAACTCCATATTTGCATGGCGATGTCCCCAAATTTTTCGCTTTGTGAATCGAGCTTTTGTAATACTGCTTCTTTATTTTTTTGAGCAGTTAATGATGAAATTACTAGTAATGCACAGATTAGGAAACAAGAAAACTTTTGCATGATTTTTTAAATTGGTTGATAAGCCATAAATATACTAAAATCGATAACAGAAATTGAATAGTAACCTGATGCTTATTTGTAGATTTGTAGTTAATAGGTTTATATGAATATTCCACAATCAAGTTTCCCAAGAGTAGTCATCATTGGTGGTGGTTTTGGGGGTATCTCTTTGGCAAAAAAGCTGAGCCACAAAGAGTATCAAGTAGTTTTATTAGATAAACATAATTACCACACCTTTCAACCTTTATTATACCAAGTATCTACTGGCGGATTGGAACCTGATTCTATCGCATACCCAATACGAAAGGTATTGCAAGGCTATCCGAACACCTATTTTAGGCTTGCAAAAGTTCAAAAAATTAATACGGAAAGTAATATTATAAATACTAATATTGGAACCTTAAAATTTGATTATCTCGTTGTTGCTACAGGTTCTACTACCAACTATTTTGGTAATAAGTCCATCGCCAAAAATAGCATGTCAATGAAGTCAATTCCACAGTCATTAAATCTACGAAGCTTAATTCTTGAGAATTTTGAGCAGGCTTTGTTGACTGATGATCTTCATGAGCGTGAAGCCCTTATGAATTTTGTTATTGTAGGTGGTGGACCGACGGGGGTAGAGCTGGCGGGTGCCCTTGCAGAGATTAAGAAAGGAATTTTACCTAAAGATTATCCTGATTTAGACACTAGGCGTGCGCAGATTAATTTGGTACAAGGCAGTAATCGAATCTTACCAGCAATGAGTGAAATAGCCTCTAAAAAGGCGGAACAGTTTTTAGAAAGCCTAGGAGTTAATGTTTGGAAAGACCTTAGAGTAATAGATTATGATGGTAAAGTGGCCATAACAAATAGTGATACCATATTTGAAACAGCAACCTTGGTTTGGGCCGCGGGAGTGCAAGCTGTAAATATAAAAGGATTGGATGCCAAAGATTATCTCTGTCGAGGTAACCGTTTAAGAGTGAATGAGTTTAATCAAGTCGATGGTTTTGAACACGTTTTTGCTGTCGGAGACGTCGCACAGATGGAATCGGAAGAATACCCCCATGGTCACCCCATGATGGCGCAACCCGCTCTGCAGCAAGGTAACAACTTAGGCGAGAATTTAATTCGTATGTCAGAAAATAAACCCATGATTCCTTTTAGGTACAATGATAAGGGAAGCATGGCAACCGTTGGCAGAAATAAAGCGGTCGCCGACCTTCCAAAATTTAAATCTCAAGGAGTGTTCGCTTGGTTCATTTGGATGTTTGTGCACCTATATTTCTTAATTGGATTTCGTAATAGGGTGGTGGTCTTTATCAATTGGGTGTATAATTATATTAAATTCGACCGAGAGGCAAGACTTATAATTAGGCCTTTTAAAAAGCAATTCAAACTAAAATCAGAAAAATAATTAGTTTCTCGGATGAAACTCATTTAGAACCTTTGCCAAATGGGTCCTGTTCACATGCATGTAGACTTCTGTAGTTGTTATGCTTTCATGACCTAACATTTGCTGTATGGCTCTTAAATCAGCTCCATTTTCAAGTAAATGAGTAGCAAAAGAATGCCTAAAGGTGTGAGGACTAATATTTTTATCCAACCCAATTACTTCTGCCAAACGTTTTATAATAGTAAATATCATGGCACGAGTGAGTTGTTTTCCCCTTCGGTTTAAAAAAAGAAAGTCTTCATGACCAACAGCGATCCTTTGATGTATCCTAATTTCGTTTAGATAAAGGTTGATGTACTTTTTATTCACTTTGCTTATGGGTACAAATCGCTGTTTATCTCCTTTTCCGGTTACTTTTATAAAATCTTCCTCAAAGTATAAGTCTGAAAGCTTGAGATTGAGTAGTTCTGAAACGCGTAGACCACAACCATAGAGCGTCTCTAAAATGGCACGGTTTCGCTCACCTTCAGGTTTAGAAAGGTCAATGCCAGCGATTAATAGATTGATTTCATCTGTGGAAAGGGTATCAGGTAGTTTTCGTCCTATTTTTGGAGATTCTATTAAATCCATCGGGTTATTATCTCTATAATCTTCAAAAACGAGATAATTAAAAAAGCCTTTTAATCCAGATATGATTCTAGCCTGCGACCTCGGATTTACTGTTTTAGGTAGTTCATAAACGAATTTTTGTAATATTTCTTTTTCTATTTTTTTAGGGTTTTCTGGACCTTTAGAAAGAGTCAAAAAGCTGATGAGTTTTTGAATATCTAATGCGTAGTTTTTAATAGAATTTTCAGATAAGCCTCTCTCAATTTTTAGGTAGTGTTTATAATCTTGCAAGGCTTGCTCCCATTTCATCTTGTAAAGATACATTAGATTATAAAAATTTATTTTCTACACAAAAACAGGTTTTTACAACTGGTTTTTAACCTATCACAACTTTAATTATTTGTTGAATTGTAAGGTGATAAGTTTGTAAAGTATAACAACTAAATATTTTATCTATGAAATCAATTATAATAACTTTTGTTTTAATAGTTGCAGCTTTTTCAGTGCAAGCTCAAGGGACTGTAGATAGAACAAACTTTAGAGCAGGTATCAATGCAGGAATAGTTACAGGCGATGCATCAGACTTTTACAGCTTTAGTTTAGGGCTAGATATTCTTCATGTATGGGGTTTATCAAGGGAAATAGATTTAGGTATAGCAACAGGATTTAATAACGCATTTGGTGAAGAAGAAACTTTTTCTGATGCTGGAATAACTATAAGCACAGATTTTGCGAATGTACAATATATTCCTGCAGCTGTAGCTTTAAGAATATATCCTTCCTATGGTTTTAAGTTTGGCGGAGACATTGGTTACGCTATAGGTGTAAGTGATGGATTTGATGGAGGACTTTATTATAAACCTTTAATAGGCCTAGATATTAATGGCTCTACAGAGCTTAATGTTTCTTATGCTGCGATAAGTGGTAATGGAACTTTTTCGACCGCAATGATAGGTGTACTTTTCTTGTTTTAGCGTATTTCCTTTTCTATCAATATGACTTTTCTCATTCAGCGAATTTCACATTTTGTATATTTGTATTTCAACAACTAAAAAACTAGAATTATGAGAAAATTAATTATTGCAGCAGTATTCGTGCTTAGTTTGAGTTTTTCAACTTATGCTCAAGAGGGTTTTGCGGCTAAAGCTGGTATTAATAACGTGACCATCGATGTTGATGGTTTTGGATCTGTGAGCGAGTTAGGCTTTTATTTAGGTGGCGGCTACACTTTTGCTACTAATGGTGATATTCAAATTGAGCCTTCACTTTTAGTTAGTATTGTAGACGATTTAACTTCTTTATACATTCCTGTAATGGCAAAGTATCCTATTTCAGATCAATTCAACCTTCAGGCTGGACCACAGATAAACTATATTTTGGAAGATGTTGATGAAGGAGCTTTCGGACTTGATTTAGGTTTTGGTGCTGGATTTAATATTTCAGATCAATTTTTTGTTGAAGCTAGATATGCTTTTGAGATTCTTAGGGATTTAGAGGGAGGAAATATAAATACTTTAACCGCTGGTGTTGGTTACAGATTTAACTAAATATTGATTAAAGTAATATTTAAAGCGGAAACCTCGGTTTCCGCTTTTTTTATGCCCTAAAATTATTACTACTTTTATCAAATGAAACTGATTATAATCAATGGACCTAATTTGAATCTTCTTGGCAAACGAGAGCCAGATGTTTATGGAAACCAAACCTTTGAAGATTACTTTTCAAAACTGCAATTCGAGTTCAAGAATATTCAATTAGAATATTTTCAGTCCAATATTGAAGGAGAAATCATTGATAAACTTCAAGAAGTTGGCTTTTCATATGATGGTATTATACTAAACGCAGCTTCTTATACCCATACATCAATAGGCATTGGTGATGCTGTTAAGGCAATTGAGACTCAGGTGATTGAGGTTCATATTTCAAATACCTTTAAAAGAGAAGATTTTAGGCACCAATCTTTTATTTCTTCGGGTGCAAAAGGCGTTATTTTAGGTTTTGGTCTACAAAGCTATAGTTTGGCAATACATGGTTTTTTAGACGCTTAAAATTTTGTTAATGGATTTGTTTCAAAAATCCATAAAGTGAGGACTAAGCGTATATAGCACTAAACCCCACTTCTATGAAAATTTTAAAGCTTATTTCCATTATTTTATTTTTAAGCATGACCTCTTGTCAAGATGACGAAAGCGATTTCGAAATTATTGATGATGATAGTGATGAACAGACCGATAACGAGGATGTTACGGTTTCAGTAATAAATGCCTTTCAAAATCTTACGTTTAGTCAACCTTTAGATTTGCAATCGCCAAATGATAACACTGATCGTATTTTCGTTGTAGAAAAGGGTGGGCGTATTATGGTATTTAATAATGATGACAACGCCAATAGTGCAGCGGTGTTTTTGAACCTTCCTAATATTTCAACCACAAGCGAACAAGGGCTTTTAGGTTTAGCATTCCATCCTAATTACCAATCCAATGGTTATTTTTATATTTTTTATACTCCTACTGAGAACTTGTCAGTAGTATCAAGGTTTTCGGTTACTTCGGATGCTAATGTAGCTGATGCCAACAGTGAATTGATACTTCTTGAAATACCACAGCCCGAAACGAACCATAATGGTGGTCAAATCGCTTTCGGACCAGATGGTTATCTATATATTGCCATTGGTGATGGTGGTGGTGGTGGCGACCCTCAGAACAATGCTCAGAATAGAGCTAACCTTTTAGGAAACATTCTAAGGATTGATGTTGATGAAACAGATTCAGGATTAAATTATGCTATTCCGAATGATAACCCCTTTATTGATGATGTAGATTCAAGGGATGAAATTTATGCATACGGATTGCGGAATCCTTGGCGGATGAGTTTTGATACCCAAACGGAAAGTTTATGGGCCGCTGATGTTGGGCAAGGTGAATTGGAGGAAATAAATATAGTGGAATCTGGAGGAAATTATGGCTGGAAATTGTTTGAAGGAACTTCATGTTTTTCTGGTGATTGTGATGAAACAGGACTAGTATCGCCAATTTTTGAATATGGTCAAGACAATGGTGATCGTTCGGTTACAGGTGGGTATGTGTATCGCGGAAGCGAGGTAAGTACTCTAAACGGCAAATACATTTATGGTGATTTTGTAAGTGGTCGTATTTGGGCTTTAGAAAGTGATGGAAGCGAAAACGAACTGATTTTGGAGTCAAGATTGAGCATAGCATCCTTTGGAACAGATAGTTCAAATGAACTTTATGTATGCGCCTTTGATGGAACGATTTATAAATTCGTGGAAGCTACAACAACAATTAATCAATAGGCTTTAGATACTTCATATCTAAATAAAAAGTAGCAAAGGGTAATAAAGATGCGAGCATCAAAACAAACAATCGTTTGATGCTCCATTTTTTTTGATACCAAAAGACAAATGCAATCACCACGTATGCAATAAAAAGTATTCCGTGGACATAACCTACTACTTTGTTGGGTTCACCCATATCTGCCCAATATTTAAGGGGCATTGTGAGTCCGAATAATAGTAAATATGAAATACCTTCTAAAATTGCGGTTGTCCTAAATAGTTTTAGCATATTGATTTGACATTTTAGGTCTCGACTGTGCTAGATCTAACAAATATTTTTAACTAGTATTATAAGTGAATAACCTCATCATAAGCAGCCGCAACAGCTTCCATAACCGCCTCACTCATTGTAGGGTGGGGATGAACAGCTTTTAAGACCTCATGGCCGGTTGTTTCTAATTTTCTAGCAACAACAGCTTCAGCAATCATATCCGTTACACCAGCACCAATCATATGACAACCTAGCCATTCTCCATATTTGGCATCAAAAATCACTTTTACAAAACCATCTGGAGTTCCTGAAGCTTTTGCTTTACCGCTTGCAGAAAATGGAAATTTACCAACTTTAATATCAAGTCCTTTTTCTTTGGCTTGCTTTTCTGTAAGTCCTACGGAAGCGATCTCAGGTGAACAATACGTGCAACCAGGGATGTTACCATAATCTAAAGGCTCAACGTGCATTCCTGCTATTTTTTCAACACAAAGAATACCTTCTGCAGAAGCAACGTGAGCCAATGCTTGTCCTTGGGTAACATCTCCAATGGCATAATAACCAGGTATATTGGTTTGGTAATAATCGTTTACCAGAATTTTATCTCTATCAGTGGCTACTCCCACATCTTCTAAACCTATATTTTCAATATTAGTCTTTATTCCGACAGCAGAAAGCACAATATCAGCTTCTAAAACTTCTTCTCCTTTGGCAGTTTTGACAGTAGCCTTAACACCTTCACCTGAAGTATCGACTTTGGTTACTTCAGCAGATGTTTTTATTTTAATTCCTGACTTCTTAAAAGTACGTTCTAATTGTTTAGAAATATCTTCATCTTCAACAGGAACTATGTTTGGTAGATACTCCACAACAGTAACTTCTGTTCCCATGCTGTTGTAAAAATAAGCGAACTCAATTCCGATTGCACCGCTTCCTACCACAATCATCTTTTTCGGTTGCTTTTCTAAAGTCATAGCTTCTCGATAGCCAATTACTTTTTTACCATCTTGAGGTAAACTTGGTAATTCACGGCTTCTTGCCCCAGTAGCAATAATAATATGGTCAGCACTATATTCGGCTGGCTCTCCTTGCTCACCTTTAACCAATACTTTTTTACCTGGCATGATACGGCCAAAACCATTCAAAACTTCAATTTTGTTTTTTTTCATTAAAAATTGAACACCTTTGCTCATTCCATCTGCAACGCTCCGACTTCTTTTAACAACTGCACCAAAGTCATGCTCTACTTTTTTGGCACTTAAGCCATAATCTTCAGCATGCTTTAAATATTCAAATACCTGAGCAGATTTCAATAAGGCTTTGGTTGGAATACACCCCCAGTTTAAACAGACACCACCAAGATTCTCTTTTTCAACAATAGCAGTCTTTAAACCTAGTTGAGAGGCTCTAATCGCAGTTACATATCCGCCTGGTCCGCTGCCTAAAACAATAACATCAAAATTGCTCATTCCCTTTAAATTTTAGTTATTAAATTGGAGGTGCAAAAGTACGAAATTCAGAATCCAATACCCAAGGGCAATATTCAATATCACAATCTTTATGAAAATGATTTCTTTTATTAAGAATCTTTAGTTGATTCTCTATTTGACATAGTTTCATTAAAGTTATTTGATTCCCCTTTGGGAATTGATAATGAAACCCAATTTATTCCTTTAATCATTTTACCTAATAAAACTATTTGACCTACATGATTCGCGTAATGTGCCAATTGCCTATTTAAGGCTTCAATAATAGTATGTGCTTCTCCTCGTATATAAATGACTGAATCAAAATTTGATTTATCAATAGAATGTAAAGCCTCAAATAAACAATTCCAACCTTTTTGCCAATATGCGATTATTTCCTGTTTAGATTTTGAAGGGTTTGTAAATTCAGATTCGCGGTTACGCCATCTTTTTTCACCATCTTCTGTTAAAAAATTTGTCCACCTACTCAGCATATTGCCGACCACATGTTTTACGATTAAGGCTATGGAATTATCAGTTTCTTGGAATTGCCAATGTAATTGCTTTTCTGAAAGTTGGTAAATAGTTTTGTCACCCAAAGCCTTATAACGCTGGAATTCAAACTGAACGCTTTGTAGGTAATTATCAATCAATACTGTTAGCCTTCTTTAGAATCAAAACCAATACTAATCGAATTAATGCAATAGCGTTGCCCTGTGGTCTCTCTGGGGCCATCATTAAAAACATGCCCTAAATGACTACCACAATTTGTACAGACGGTCTCAGTTCTTATCATACCATGTGTGGTATCACGAATATATTCTATTGCACCTTCTACTGCCTCATCAAAAGAAGGCCAACCGCATCCGCTCTCAAATTTGTGCTCACTTTCAAAAAGTTTTGCGTTACAAGCCTTGCAATGATAGTCACCATTTTCAAAATGCAGGTTAAACTGACCCGTATGAGGTCTTTCCGTTCCTTTTTGTCGCAAAACGTAATATTCCTCAGGAGAAAGTTCCTTTTTCCATTCTTCTTCAGACTTTTTTACTCCGTATGTACTCATTGAATTTTTGGTTTAAAACAAATTACATAAAATTATTTTTTATGCTCTTTGTTTAGTCTAATTAAAAAGATTAGCACTTAAAACTTTATATTTTTATTACTTTGAATCAGGAATAAACTTTAAGGCTACACCGTTGACACAATGTCTTTTTCCAGTAGTTTCTCTTGGCCCATCATTAAAAACATGACCTAAATGGCCACCGCAATTTGCACAATGTTCTTCTGTTCGGGCATAACCAATTTTGTAATCCGTATCATAAGCAACATTACCTTCGATTTCTTGGTCAAAAGAAGGCCAACCTGTCCCAGATTTAAATTTGTTTTCACTTCTAAAAAGCGGCGTACCACATCCTCCACAAGTGTAAGTTCCTTTTTCTTTGTTTTCTAAAAGTTCACTTGAAAAGGCATTCTCAGTGGCTGCTTTTCGAAGTACATAATACTCCATGTCTGTAAGTTCTGAACGCCATTCAGCATCTGTTTTGGTAACCTTGTAAGCTACATTTTCTTCAACTTCTTTTTTTACTGTTTCTTTCTCAGTTTGTGAAATACCCATACATGAACTCATGACTAATAAAATCACAAAAGCTATATTTTTTCCCATCTTATTTTTTTTTGATTTGACGTAATTATTTGAAAATCCTTTCAAAATTAATCCAAAAAGAAAGCCCATTTCAATTTTGAAATGGGCTTTTAACATAATTTAATACTCTTTAATCTAAACCAACCTTATCAATTCCGTTAATGTCCATATCAAGAGCACTCATAACCGAGTTTAAGTTTGAGGTGTCTATGGTATTGTCCACTCCAAATTCTGCGGGTACAACAGCAATTCTAAATATTTGATTATCTGTATCACCAGCTGGTAATGTACTTAGGTCAAAATCAGATTCTAAAAATATACTTACGTCAAAAAATGTATGATCGTAATTATACTGTAACAACCCCTGGTCAAGAATACGAGTTTGTGGTAAAAGCCTCCATACATCAATAGGGTCCCCTCCGTCAGGGTCATCGGTTTGTTCAAAAAGAATATAAACTAACACCAAATCTGATTCAAAAACTTCTACATCTTGTGGAAATTCAAAGAATATAGAATAGTCATTGGCGTCTTCAAAAGTGCCTTCAACTTCAAGTACTTTACCTAAAATATTAATACCATCTTGTCCATCCAGTCCGTCAAGCCCATCAAATCCATCCCTTCCATCAAACCCCGGGGGTCCTTCACATGATAGAGTTAAGACAATAACTAATATTCCGAAAATTGTTTTGATTTTATTCATAATTTTTGATTTTGAAATGGTTTTTATTTTTATAAGAGGCATAAATCAAAAAGCGTTCCACTTTTTAAATTCGCCATAAAAATAAAGTAACCAGTACAATTTTACTATCTTGAGAAAAGATGACTAATATTGCATTTAATTATTGAAAAAGATATGACCAACGTTATTGCACATAGCTTATTTACAGATTTTGATATTGACCTTTTTAAGTCGGGCAAACACTTTCGTTTATATGAAAAATTGGGTTCTCATTTGATTGAGGTCAATGGTCAAAAAGGCACCTATTTTGCTGTCTGGGCTCCTTCGGCAAAGGCGGTCTCAGTTATTGGTAATTTTAATCACTGGAACAGCCAAGAACATCAGCTCAGCGTAAGATGGGATTCTAGTGGAATTTGGGAAGGTTTTATTCCCAATGTGCAACATGGCGAAGTCTACAAGTACAGTATTATATCAAATAACAACAACATTGTTACGGAAAAAGCAGACCCCTTTGGTCGTTTTTGTGAGCACCCACCTAAAACAGCTTCTATTGTTTGGGATGCTAAATATTCTTGGAAGGACAAAAAGTGGATGGATACTCGTGAGAACCATAATAATTTAGATAAGCCTTATTCAGTTTATGAAGTGCATTTGGGTTCTTGGAAACGAAAGAACGATAACGAGTTTATGTCTTATAAAGAACTGGCCGATGATTTGGTTTCTTATGTAAAGGAAATGGGCTTTACCCACATAGAGTTGATGCCAATAATGGAATATCCGTATGATCCCTCATGGGGCTACCAATTAACAGGATATTTTGCGCCTACTTCTCGTTTTGGAAAACCTGAAGATTTTAAGTTTTTGGTTGATAAGTTGCACCAAGCAGGTATTGGTGTGATTTTAGATTGGGTACCCTCACATTTTCCTGAAGATGCCCATGGGTTGGGCTTTTTTGATGGCTCAAATTTATACGAACATCCAGATAGGCGAAGAGGTTATCACCCAGATTGGAAAAGTCTAATTTTTAATTATGGTAGAAATGAAGTTCGTGCTTTTTTAATCAGCAATGCGATATTTTGGTTAGACCAATATCATGTTGATGGTTTACGGGTTGATGCCGTTGCCTCAATGCTCTATTTAGATTATTCTAGAGAAGATGGTGAATGGGAGCCTAATATATATGGTAATAATGAAAATTTAGAAGCAATGTCCTTTATTCGCGAAATGAATGAGGCGGTTTATGGCAATTTTAAAGGAGTACAAACAATTGCCGAAGAGTCCACAGCCTTTTCTGGAGTCTCTAAACCAGTCAATTTTGGAGGTCTTGGTTTTGGAATGAAATGGATGATGGGTTGGATGCACGATACTTTAGAATACTTTAAAAAAGAACCTGTTTATAGAAAGCATCACCAGAACGATTTGACATTCAGTATGACCTATGCTTTTACTGAAAATTTTATGCTTCCATTCTCACATGATGAAGTGGTTTATGGTAAGCAATCGCTTGTTTATCGCATGCCAGGGGATGAATGGCAACGTTTCGCCAACTTAAGGCTGTTATTGGCTTATATGTTCACCCACCCTGGTGCGAATTTAATTTTTATGGGGAGTGAGTTTGGGCAAACTGCTGAATGGAATTTCCAACAAAGTCTTGATTGGCATTTAACACAATATGACTTCCATTCTGGTATACAAAGGGTAGTACAAGATTTGAACAAAGTATATAAGCAACAACCAGCTTTGCATGAAAAGCAGTTTAGTTCTGAAGGGTTTGAGTGGATTGAGTATAATGACCACGAAAACTCTGTTATGACTTATCTTAGAAAGGGTCATGACCCTAAAGATGATTTAGTGGTTATAGGCAATTTTACCCCAGTGCCTCGTGAAAAGTATCGCGTGGGTGTGCCAGATGAAAAACCATTGAAACTAATTTTCAATAGTGACGATGCTAAATATAACGGTAGCGGAATAGGTAAGAAAACTGCCAAGCCCTTAAAAAAAGCATGGAATGGTAGAGAACATTCAATTGAAGTAACAATTCCTCCTTTAAGCGTGTTAATTTATAAAAAATAACAGGCTATAAATGCTAAAACTACGGCTATAACGTTGTAGTAGCTTCTTTGTTAAAAGAACTTTTCATAATCTCGTACTAATGTGCTTTTTTTGTTAGTTCGATAAATCATTTATTTATGATTACCAATACTGAAATAGAACGTAGGGGCAATTTACACCCCAACCATATAGTAGATTTTAAACAAGATAATGACAAGTTGTACTTCACTACACAAAATGGAGTGATACTTGAATTAACCGTACTACGAGATAGCGCAATTCGGTTTCGATATGCTACTGAACATGCTTTTGAACCAGATTTTTCTTATGCTATCAGTGAAGATGCAAGTAAGGGTTATAATGAGCTTGATGTAAAAGATGAAATACCTGAATATGTTGTAATTACTTCAAAAATTAAAATCCATATCGATAAGACCAATCTTAAGGTTCAAATTACTGATTTAGAAGATTTGGTTATAAATGAAGACGAATTTGGTTTTCATTGGGAAGAGAACTATGACTACGGGGGTAATATTGTGAAAATGACCAAAGTTACTCAGTCAGCCGAAAGCTTCTACGGTATGGGTGATAAGGCATCTCATACTAATCTCAAGGGCAAACGGGTGAATAACTGGGTTACAGATTCGTATGCCTACGGTAAAGACCAAGAACCACTTTATAAATCAATACCTTTCTTCGTGGGTCTGCATAATGATGCGGCTTACGGAATATTTTTTGACAATTCATTCAGCACCTATTTTGACTTTGCCCACGAGCGCAGAAATGTAACCAGTTTTTGGGCAGATGGCGGAGAAATGAATTATTATTTTTTTTATGGCCCAAAAATATCACAAGTTGTTGAAGCGTATACAGATTTAACGGGAGTTCCAGAACTTCCACCTCTATGGGCTTTAGGGTTTCACCAGTCAAAATGGAGTTATTATCCTGAGAAAAAAGTAAAAAAGGTTGCGTCTACGTTTAGAGAGTTGAAGATTCCTTGTGATGCTATTTATTTGGATATTGATTATATGGAAGGTTTTCGATGTTTTACTTGGAACAATCGCCGTTTTCCTAACCCCAAGAAGATGATAGATGAACTTTATGAAGATGGGTTTAAAACGGTAACCATGATTGACCCAGGAATTAAAATTGACCGCGATTACTGGGTTTATAAGCAAGCTATGGACAATGGGTATTTCTGTCGTAGGGCAGACGGCCCCCATTTTAAAGGAAAAGTTTGGCCGGGCGAATGTAAGTTCCCAGATTTTACAAACCCTGAAGTCCGTGAATGGTGGGCAGGCCTATATAAAGAAATGATTGCTGAAGTTGGTGTTCATGGTGTGTGGAATGATATGAACGAACCTGCGGTTATGGAGGTGCCCACTAAAACTGCTAACCTTGATGTTCGTCATGACTATGATGGTCACCCTTGTAGCCATAGAAAAGCACATAATGTATATGGCATGCAAATGGTTCGAGCGACTTTCGAAGGAATAAAGAAATATACTTTTCCTAAAAGACCTTTCGTACTGACAAGAGCGGGCTATTCTGGTACGCAGCGCTATTGTGCTACTTGGACTGGTGATAACGTTGCCACTTGGGAACACTTGTGGATAGCTAATGTGCAAATGCAACGCATGTGTATTAGCGGATATTCCTTTGTTGGCTCTGATATTGGTGGTTTTGCTGAACAACCAAATGGAGAACTTTTTGCCAGATGGATTCAAATGGGTGTTTTTCATCCATTCTGCAGAGTACATTCCAGTGGTGATCACGGTGAGCAAGAACCTTGGTCTTTCGGTGATGAGGTTACTGATATTACAAGGAAATTTATTGAACTGAGATACCAATTGCTCCCATACTTGTACACCATGTTTTATAAGTATGTAAAAGAAGGTATCCCAATGTTACAATCATTGGTATATTATGACCAAGAAGATACCCAGACTCATTTTAGAACTGATGAGTTTTTGTTTGGTGAACAAATTTTGGTTTGCCCTGTTCAAGAGGCGAATGCAAAAGGAAGAAGAATGTACGTTCCTAAAGGAAAATGGTATAACTATTGGACTGAAGAAGTTGTTGATGGTGGAGTAGAAAAATGGGTCTCTGCTGATATTGATAAGATTCCTTTATTTATAAAGGCCGGGTCTGTAATTCCGAAATATCCTGTACAACAGTATGTTGGTGAAATAGAAATTACTGAACTACGACTTGATGTTTATTATAAAGAGGGTGTTGAGACTTCAACAGTTTATGAAGATCAGCAAGAAGGATATGATTACAAAAAAGGGCGTTTCAGTCTTAGAAAATTCCGTCAACGTGGTAAGGAAAACGAATTGATTATGCAGCAATTTAAAGACGGTAGCTATATCACTACCTATGAAAATTTTAAACTTCATTTTCATGGACTTCCATTCAAGATTGATAGGATTGAGGTCGATAACGAAATGGTAGATTTGAAATCAATAAACTTTGATGGCAACAATTGTATTGAAGTAAGCAAAGATTTTACGGAGCTACATATTTTTGGAAAATAATTTTTTTGTACTTTGAAACTATAAACACTAAACATTATGAAAAAATTAATCTTAACAATGGCTGTTTTTCTTGCTGTTGTTGCTTGTAAAACGAATCCGTTTACGGGCAAAAAAATGCTGAATTTCTATGGAAATCAGCAAATATTCCCAATGGCTTTTGCACAATATGACCAGTTTTTAACTGATAATAAAGTAATCACGGGCACGAAAGATGCTCAAATGATTACTAGTGTTGGCCAAAGAATTGCCAAAGCTGCAGAAACTTGGTTAAATGCTAATGGTCATCCCGGCTATTTAAAAGACTATAAATGGGAGTATAATTTGGTGAATGATGAAACGGTTAATGCATGGTGTATGCCAGGAGGTAAAATTGTTTTTTACACGGGTATTCTTCCTATAACACAGACTGAGACTGGTGTTGCGGTTGTCATGGGACACGAGGTGGCACATGCACTTGCTGATCATGGAGCGCAACGTATGAGTGCTGGTACTTTACAACAAATAGGTGCAGTAGCTGGTAATGTTGCTATCCAAGACCCACAAAAAAGAAATATGTTTAATCAAGCATACGGGGTTGGCTCACAATTAGGTGTAATGCTACCTTTCAGCAGAGGTCATGAGACCGAGGCAGATAATATTGGACTACATATAATGGCAATTGCTGGTTATGATCCTTACGAAGCTGCTGAATTATGGAAACGAATGAAAGCTAATAGTGGGGGAGAAGCTCCACCAGAATTCATGAGTACCCACCCATCAAATGATACGAGAATTAATAATTTGACTGAATGGGCTCCGCTTGCTAAAGAAGAGGCTGCAAAGTTTGGGGTTACGTCTTTTAAATAAAATATCCAAAAATAAAAGAAACAATAAAAGCTGCTAATTTCGAGCAGCTTTTCTATTTTTAGGGTATGGGGAATGTACTAGAGTTAAAAGGAACAAAGAAGTTGTTGAACGCTTGGGCCTTTTATGACTGGGCCAACTCGGTTTACAGCTTGGTCATTTCTTCAGCTATTTTTCCAATTTTCTATGGAGCCTTATTTCGAGTTGCCGAGATTGAAAAAGTAACTGTTTTTGGTGGTGAAATTGCTCGTGCACCTTTAATTAGCTATGTAACTTCGGCGGCTTTTGTATTTATTGCTATTGTTACACCCTTAGTTTCTGGTATCGCGGATTACCTTGGGAATAAAAAAATATTCTTAAAATTTTTCTGTTATCTCGGCGCTATATCTTGCGTAGGGTTGTACTGGTTTTCTCTCGAAAATATCTATTTCGGTTTACTATGCTATTTCTTTGGTTTGGTTGGGTTTTGGGTCAGTTTTGCGATTAATAATTCATATTTACCTGATATAGCCTATCCAGAACAACAAGATGGTATCAGCGCAAAAGGTTTTTCTCTAGGATATATAGGTAGCGTAATTTTATTGGTATTCAATCTTGCTATGGTTATGAAGCCAGAAATTTTTGGTATCACTAATGAAGGTGAACTTGCCGAAGTAAAGGCCATGAAGTATTCTTTTGTAACCGTAGGTATTTGGTGGGCTCTTTTTAGTCAATATACCTTTGCACATTTACCGAAAGGTTATAAACGTGATGGAGAGCGAAATAATGTTGTTTTAAATGGTTTTAGAGAGCTTAAAAGTGTTTGGAAAGAATTAGGTAACCAAATACAATTAAAGCGTTATCTGGGAGCATTTTTTGTATATAGTATGGCTGTTCAAACCATTATGCTTATTGCAACATATTTCGGAGAAGAAGAAATTATTTGGGGTACGGATAATGAGCGTACTACGGGTTTAATAGTAAGTATTTTGGTCATTCAGATTGTAGCAATAGTTGGAGCTACAATTACTGCTAAAGCTTCTGAACGATTTGGTAATATTAAAACACTTATTGTCGTCAATATTCTATGGGTTTTACTTTGTATATATGCCTATTTTCTTATTACACCAATGGATTTTTATATTGCTGCAGGACTCGTTGGATTGGTAATGGGAGGTATTCAAGCCCTTTCACGTTCTACATATTCTAAATTTTTACCAGATACTACCGATACAACTTCATTTTTTAGTTTTTATGATGTGGCCGAGAAAATAGGAATTGTCATTGGCACTTTAATGTACGGTCTTATTGCTCAATTAACAGGCAGTATGCGAAGTAGTACTATTTTCTTAGGACTATTCTTTTTAATAGGAGCTTTTCTTCTAACCAGGGTAAATAAAAAGCCCTAACAAAATGCTAGGGCTTTCTACGTTTATTGATTGATGAGGTTGTTTTTTGATTGCACTATTTTAATAACTAGAAATATCTCCAGAACCAGCGGTTTTGGTATCAATTTTCTTTGGATTGCCTTTATATCTGATATCTCCAGAACCCGAGACTCTTGCTTTAATCATTTCAGTAGCTGTCACTTTAATATCCGCAGAACCAGAAACTTGAGCTGTAACATTTTCAGCTTTTAAATCATAGGCCTTAATATCCCCTGAACCAGAAATAGAAACATCAAAATCTCTAGCTGTTCCCGATAAGTTGATATCACCAGAACCAGACATTGATGCATCAATCGTATTCGCTTCAATAGCTAAGGTAACATCACCTGAACCTGACAATGAGGTTTTAAATCTATCTGATTTGATTGTGGTTTCACCAACGATATCACCTGAACCTGATAAAGAAACCATATCAATAGATTCAACAGGTACGGTTACATAAATTCCAGAATTCCAGTTAGAGGGCTTTAAGTTGACACCTTTAGCCGTTTTAATGACCAATTTTCCATCTTTTACTTCTGTTTTGATGTATTCAAGAAGGTTTTCTTCTCCTTTAATTGTTAATTCACCTTCATTACCACTTACAAGATTTACGTCAAACCAACCGGCTACACTAATGGCATTATAATCTCCAACAGAACGTTCAATAGTTACTGTTTTACCGTTTCCTTTTACTCGTTTTCCCCATTGCGCACTAGCTGCGATGGTAAATAAGACTAGACTTAATGTTACTGCTTTTTTCATGATTGTGTTTTTAATGCCCAAGTCATTGGGTATTCAGTAATAATTTGATTGATTCTTAAAATTAATTTTTATAAAATGAAACTCCTCCGTAATCTGTAGTGATACTTACGGAATTACCAGAATTTTGCTGACCGTAGTAACCCTTATAATACTTATCACTTGATTTTTCTTTACTGATATTGATGGTGAAATCATCTTTACCGCTAACCCCGGCATATTCTGCTGAAATTTCAAAATCGAAATGGTAGGCAGGGTCGTAACCGATTTTTATTCCGGTGTAATCAGATTTTATTTCCATATTTCCGGCTTCAGCCGTCATCTTATCAATTTTAATGGAACCATAATCTGCTGTAATACCTACGTTGCCATATACTCTTCCTAACTTTAATCCAAAGTAATCTCCATTACCTGAAACGTTTTGTGCGCTGCCAACTTCCATAGAACCATAATCAGAAGTGTAAGAAAGATTCCCCATTTCTTTGATGACAGCATTAGTGTAATCCGCATTTATTTTTAAATCGCCAGCTTTCTCAATAGTAAACCCAGAATAGTCTGCTATAATTTCTGCGCTGTTTACGTATTCGAATGTGGATCTTGAAGTATAGTCAAATCGAAGCTCATTATTTCTTCCTCTAAGCTCACCAATTTCCATCTTTCCGTAATCACAATTGATTTTTGCATGGCCATCAATACGGTCCAAATAGATGTTCCCGTAATCATTGTTTAGATGCACACTGTTTTTAATAGGTAATTTAATGGTATAGTTGACCTGAACACTGACATTATTTCGTTTACCCCAGTTCCAGCCCCAATTTTTGTTTCGGTCACCAAATCTGGTTATGGCAGCAACTAAACTTGCACTGTTTTCAAAATCGACATCAATTTCATTTAACCGATTGGTTACTTTCTCTTCATTGTTGCCATTAGTTTTAATGTTTACTTCAATTACAACTCTGTTTTCATTCCAAGAAGTAATATTCAGGTTGCCGTAGCTGTTTTTAACTTTAAAAAGTGCATCTGCGTTCACATCATATTCTTTGTTTATCTTTTTTTCTTTGGTATATTTCCCTTTCATTCCTCCCCCTTCAACCGCAGCTGAAGTGGTAAATGTCACCAATAATAGGGTTAGGCTTATGTATTTAAATAGTAAAGTTCGCATCATCTTGATAATTTAAGTTTTTTATAGATTCAATTGTGGTTAGTACTTCTTTTAGCAAATCGATTCTTGTTTGAAAGTTGTTGATCATAGCATTTAAAATGAGTTTACTATCACCACCATCTACAAGAGCTTGCTCAAGGTTATCGTAGTCAAATTCTAATCGATTTAATTGTTTTAAGGTGTCATCTACTAACTGCTCTGTTTCAGGAGTTTTCAATGTTTTAAGTTCTTGTACTTGCTCTTCAATAAGACTCGCAAAATAAAATTCGGTTTGTGAGACTTCAGGCGATATTTCAACAACCTGTTCTTTAATGTTGGTTTCTGTATTTACCAATTGCAGCCCTAAGACACAGATAACAACTATTGAAGCCGCAATAGAAAGTGGTTTCCACCAACTTGTTTTCTTTTTTTGTATGCTAACAACTCCTTTTGATTGACTTAATTTCTCTAAGAATCGAGCCTCATGACCATCACTAGGGTTTTCCGTGTCGAAATTGTGCTGTAGTTTCTCAAAAAGTAGTTTTATTTCATCCTCTTCCATAATTAGGCATTTACTGTCAATTTTTTTCTCAGACTTTCTTTAGCTCTAGAAATTGTAGTTCTACAATTTGCATAGCTGATATCCATTATTTCACTTATTTCTTCATAATCATAACCTTCGATTAAATGTAAGGTCAAAGAAACTCTGTAATTGTTTTTTAAACTTTTCATGGTTTCCATCACTTTTTGAGCCTTCAGTTCAGTTAAACCATTAGTAGCAATCCCAACTGCATCATTATCTTCGACCTTGTACATAACTTCTTCTAAATCAACAGCGCTATTTTTTTGCTGTTTTCTGTAATGATAGATACTGTTGTTGATTACAATTCTTTTTAACCATGCTCCGAAAGTAACTTCACCTTTAAACGTATGCAGTTTCGTAAACGCGTTCAGAAACGATTCTTGCATAATGTCTTCGGCTTCTGCAGTATGTTTTACAATTCGCAAAGCTGTATTATACATGGCTTTGTAATACTTGTTGTAAAGGGCTAACTGCGCTCTTTGTTTTCCTTCGAGACACTGTTGTACTAACCTATCAGTATGTTCATTTTGTTGGCTCAAAAAGTTGAATGGTTTGTCTTATAGATAACCCAATTTAGTGATTGTTACAGTTTCTGTTAAAAAAGTTGAATTCACCATGGCATACGAATTGCAATATCTGTGTAAGAATATGTTATTTAATCTCAAAAGCTTCTGTTTTAAAGGGGTTTATAAAACATAAAGAAGAACTAATAATTTTCAGAAAACTGTCTATGAATGACAGAATGACCGATATATATCTTATGGGAGAAGTAAAGTTTACGAATTTTGACAATATGTCTTTACAGGGAATTGATGAAGAGGCGGAGTTGATACCATTATTAACACCTGAGGATGAAGAAGAAATGAATAACGAGGTTTTGCCGGAAACGCTACCTGTATTGCCATTACGGAATACGGTTTTGTTTCCAGGTGTTGTTATTCCTATAACCGCGGGTAGAGATAAGTCTATTAATTTGATTAAAGATGCCAATAACGGAAATAAAACTATTGGTGTAGTTTCTCAGAAAGATGAGGAAACAGAAGATCCTAAAGCCAAAGACATTAATACCTTGGGCACGGTGGCCCGAATTTTAAGGGTTCTACAGATGCCAGATGGCAATACCACTGTAATCATTCAAGGCAAAAAAAGATTTGAAGTCGCAGAGGTATTAACCGAAGAGCCTTATATGACTGCTACGATTAGGGAAGCAGGTGAGACTAGACCAGATAAAAATGACAAAGAGTTTTTAGCTATTATTGATTCGATTAAAGAATTAGCGTATAAAATAATTAAGGATAATCCCAATATCCCTAGTGAAGCAACCTTCGCTATAAAAAATATTCAGAGTAACTCCTTCTTAATCAATTTTGTCTCTTCAAATTTAAATCTTGGGGTAACAGAAAAGCAACATTTATTAGAAATTCCTGATTTACAAGAGAGAGCCCTTGCCACTTTGAAGTACATGAATCTAGAATTGCAAAAACTGGAATTGAAGAATGATATTCAGTCTAAGGTTCGAAGTGATATGGACCAACAGCAACGTGAGTATTTTTTACATCAACAAATGAAAACTATTCAAGAAGAGCTTGGAGGACTTTCGTATGAAGAAGAGGTTGATGAAATGAAGGTAAAAGCCAAAAAGAAGAAATGGAATAAGAAGATAAAAGAGCATTTTGAGAAAGAGCTGGCTAAAATGCAGCGTATGAATCCTCAAGTTGCAGAATATTCTATTCAAAGAAACTATTTAGATTTATTCCTTGACTTACCATGGGATGAATTTTCAAAAGACAAATTTGATTTAAAACGTGCCCAAAAAATATTGGACCGTGATCATTATGGTCTCGAAGATGTCAAAAAAAGGATTATTGAGTATCTGGCAGTATTGAAACTTCGCAATGATATGAAGTCGCCGATTCTTTGTCTTTATGGCCCTCCTGGCGTTGGAAAAACTTCTTTAGGAAAATCGGTTGCCGAAGCTTTAGGTCGGGAATATGTTAGAATTTCGCTAGGCGGATTACGTGATGAAGCGGAGATACGCGGTCATCGCAAGACCTATATTGGGGCCATGCCTGGGCGTATTATTCAAAGTTTGAAGAAAGCTGGAACTTCTAATCCTGTGTTTATTTTAGATGAGATAGATAAATTGTCTAATAGTCATCAAGGAGACCCTTCATCGGCAATGCTTGAAGTTTTAGATCCTGAACAAAATAGTGAGTTCTATGATAACTTTTTAGAAATGGGTTATGACCTTTCAAAGGTCATGTTTATCGCAACGGCAAATAATTTGGGAACTATTCAGCCAGCCCTTCGCGATCGAATGGAAATTATCAATGTTACGGGATATACCATAGAGGAAAAAGTTGAAATTGGTAAAAAACACTTACTGCCTAAGCAACTAAAAGAGCATGGTTTAGCAACGGAACATTTGAAAATTGCCAAACCGCAGTTAGAGAAAATTGTGGAGGGCTATACACGCGAATCGGGTGTTCGATCCCTTGAAAAACAACTAGCAAAGATGGTTCGCTATGCAGCCAAAAATATAGCTACTGAAGAAAAATATGAGGTTAAAGTAACCAATGAAACCATTGAAAAAGTGCTAGGCCCTGCAAGATTAGAGCGCGATAAGTATGAAAATAATGATGTTGCTGGTGTTGTAACGGGTCTTGCTTGGACAAGTGTAGGAGGGGATATCCTTTTCATTGAATCTATTTTATCAAAAGGGAAAGGCACATTAAACATAACAGGTAATCTTGGTAAGGTTATGAAGGAATCTGCTACCATTGCCATGGAATACATTAAATCAAATGCCAATGAGTTCGGAATTGACCCTGAAGTATTTGAAAAGTACAATGTACATATTCATGTTCCAGAAGGGGCAACACCAAAAGATGGACCAAGTGCTGGTATCACAATGCTAACTTCGTTAGTTTCCCTTTTCACGCAAAGAAAGGTGAAGAAAAGTCTAGCTATGACAGGCGAAATAACGCTCCGAGGAAAGGTGCTACCTGTTGGTGGAATAAAGGAAAAGATTCTAGCTGCGAAAAGAGCTCGTATTAAAGAGCTTATACTTTGTGAAGACAATCGAAAAGATATTCAAGAAATAAAAGATGACTATTTAAAAGGATTGACTTTTCATTATGTCAATGATATGAGTGAGGTTGTAGCTATTGCAGTGACTAAACAAAAAGTAAAGAATGCGAAGCAATTATAGACTTTAGAATCATAATTTCTAGGTATTTTTAGGTATGCGTAAAATCACAGTTGCCATAGACGGCTTTTCTTCAACAGGAAAAAGTACTATAGCAAAACAGTTAGCCAAAGTCTTGGGATATGTATATGTAGATACAGGGGCAATGTACCGCGCAGTAACTTTATTTGCCATAAGAAAGAATTTTGTTGATGAGTTTAGTTTAAAAAAACCGGATATCATCACTTCGCTTTCAGATATTCAATTAAAATTTGTAGCAAATTCAGAGACAGGAAAATCAGATATGTATCTGAATGAAGAAAATGTGGAGCGGGAAATCAGAACAATGGAGGTTTCGCGTCAGGTAAGTAAAATTGCTACAATAAAAGAAGTCCGTGAAAAATTAGTTATTATGCAACAGCAGATGGGTACTGAAAAAGCTATTGTGATGGACGGTAGGGATATAGGTACGGTTGTTTTTCCAGACGCTGAGCTTAAAATTTTCATGACGGCATCTCCACAAGCTCGTGCCCATAGACGTTATAAAGAATTATTAGATAGAGGCGATAAGGTTTCTTATGAAGAAGTGCTTAAAAATGTTCAGGAGCGTGACCATATAGACTCAACTCGAGAAGAATCTCCTTTACGCAAAGCTGAAGGAGCTATTGAAATTGACAATAGCGATATGGGTTTAGAAGAACAATTAGAGCGAATACATAACTATGCCCTTCGCATTATAGAACAGCAATAATTTTAGGTATTAATCACAAAAAAATCCACTGACATCGTCAGTGGATTTTTGTATTTTCTAGTGATTAAAATCTTAGATGTTCGGAATTACCAACACTTGATCAGGATGAATCACATCCGGATTCTTTAAGATATTCGTATTAGCATCAAAAATTTTGGTGTATTTCATGGCATCTCCATAGTAATGCTTTGCAATCTTACTTAAAGACTCACCACCTTTTACGGTATGCCTGTGATAAACAGAATCATCAGTAACTGAAATGTTTGCTTTAATATCAGAAGCACTTTCACCACCAATTTCTTTGATTTTATCCCAAAGGGCATTTTTTTCGTAAGGTGTATTTGCTTCACCTTTAATTTTTAATACTCCCGCATCCTCAGATACATCTCCATTTTTTATTCCTAGTTCTTGACCTAAATCTAAAACTGCTTGATATTTTGCTTTTACACTCATGGTTATTGCTATTAATTTAATGTTTACTTATACGACCCAATATACAGATAAAAGTCACAATCTTGATGTTTTTTTGATTATTAATAGATGGTTCTTTCTTAACCTTAAGATAAAGATTGGTATTACTGATAATTAATTGTATTTTTGCGCTCCTTTTTGAGCAAAATCAAGAGAAAAAAGGTGAGTAAAATAAGTTTAAACAACTTCTGCAGTAATTGCTTAACTCTTGTAAAACTGTAGAATACAAATTTTAATCAGCAAATGGCTGAAGAAAAAAAAACAGCTAAGACAGCAGAAACTGTTGAAGCTACACAAGAAACTGCCGAAACACTTCAAGAGGTAGTAGAAACCAAAAAAGAAGAAACTCCGAAACAAGATCCTCAAGAATTTTTAGAAAATTTTGATTGGGACAAGTATGAAGAAGGTATTGAACGTGTTGATGATACCAAACTTCAAGAATTTGAGTCTCTAGTTGAAGAAAACTTTGTTGACACCGCAGATGCTGAGGTAGTAGAAGGTCACGTTGTACACATGACGGATCGTGAAGCTATCATCGATATCAATGCGAAGTCTGAAGGCGTTATTTCTTTGAATGAGTTTCGATATAACCCTGATTTAAAAGTTGGTGATAAAGTAGAAGTATTGATTGACATTCGTGAAGATAAAACGGGTCAATTAGTTCTTTCTCACAGAAAGGCACGTACTATCATGGCATGGGATCGCGTGAATGCGGCTCATGATAAAGAAGAAATAGTAACTGGTTTTGTTAAATGTAGAACTAAAGGTGGTATGATTGTAGATGTTTTTGGCATCGAGGCATTTTTACCAGGTTCTCAGATAGATGTTAAACCAATTCGTGATTACGATCAATACGTTGGTAAAACAATGGAGTTCAAAGTGGTTAAAATCAACCATGAGTTCAAAAACGTTGTGGTATCTCACAAAGCGCTTATTGAAGCTGATATTGAGGAGCAGAAGAAAGAAATCATTGGTCAGCTTGAAAAAGGACAAGTCTTGGAAGGTGTTGTTAAAAACGTTACTTCTTACGGTGTCTTTATTGACTTAGGTGGTGTAGATGGTCTTATTCACATTACCGACCTTTCTTGGAGCAGAATAAACCACCCGAACGAGGTTGTAGAACTCGATCAGAAATTGAACGTTGTTATCCTTGATTTTGATGATAATAAATCAAGAATCCAATTAGGTCTTAAGCAATTAGAGAAGCACCCTTGGGATGCTCTTGGCGATGAAATCAAAATTGGTGACAAAGTAAAAGGTAAGGTGGTTGTAATTGCTGATTACGGTGCATTTATCGAAGTTGCTGAAGGTGTTGAAGGATTAATTCACGTTTCTGAAATGTCATGGTCAACCCACTTACGTTCTGCACAAGATTTCGTAAAAGTTGGTGATGAGGTTGAAGCGGTTGTTTTGACTTTAGACAGAGAAGACAGAAAAATGTCTCTTGGTATTAAGCAAATGACTCCAGATCCATGGACTGATATTACTTCTAAATACCCTGTAGGCTCAAGACATAAAGGTATTGTTAGAAACTTTACCAATTTTGGTGTCTTTGTCGAGATGGAAGAAGGTATTGATGGATTGATTTATATCTCAGACCTTTCATGGACTAAGAAAATCAAACACCCTTCTGAGTTTGTTAATGTAAGTGATACTTTAGAAGTTGAAGTATTAGAATTGGATGTTGAAGGTAGAAAGTTAAGTCTTGGACATAAACAGACTACAGAAAATCCATGGGACAAATACGAAACTGAATTTGCCGAGGGAACTATTCATAAGGCAGCAGTAAGCGATATTGTAGACAAGGGAGCGACAGTCGTTTTTAATGATGATATTACTGGCTTTATTCCTTCTCGTCATATGGAGAAAGAAGATGGTAAGAAAATCACTAAAGGAGAAGAAGTTGAATTTAAAATCATTGAATTCAATAAAGACTTCAAACGTGTGGTTGCCAGTCATACTGCCTTGTTTAGAGAGCAAGAAGAGCGTAATGTAAAAGCTGCCAAAAAGAAAATGGCTGCTTCAGCTGATGCTGCGGCAACTACTTTAGGTGATGCTAACTCTGCACTTCAAGCATTGAAAGAAAAAATGGAAGCAGGAACTAAGAAAAAGTAATTCTTTCATTAAATCTTATAAAAGCCCTTGATGTTTTCATCAAGGGCTTTTTGTTTATATTCAGTTGCTTCTTTAGAATTCCTTATTTTTGTAAATCAAAAGCATTGGTTGATAGCCCATGAGTCAAAAAGTACTGCTTTCCGCGAAAGAAATTCATATCATACTTCATCGTTTGGCTTGTCAACTATTAGAAAATCATCTTGATTTTTCAAATACTGTTTTAATAGGAATTCAACCTAGAGGAATTTTTTTGGCAGAAAGGTTAACACAAATCTTGAACGAAGATTACGGAATAAAAAATATAAAACTAGGGTCTTTAGACATTACTTTTTATCGAGATGATTTTAGAAGAGGCGACAAAACATTGGAAGCCAATGCAACTAAAATTGATTTCATAGTAGAAGATAAAAAAGTTGTTTTAATTGATGACGTGCTTTATACTGGGAGAAGTATTAGAGCTGCATTAACAGCCATACAATCTTTCGGTAGGCCATTAGAGATAGAACTATTAACCCTCATCGATAGAAGATTTAGTAGACATTTACCTATTCAGCCCAATTATAGGGGTAGACAGGTAGATGCTATAAATAATGAAAAAGTAAAAGTAATGTGGGAGGAGAACGATGGGGAAGATGCAGTTTATTTAGTAAGGATATAGTTTATGAGCGAGTTGAGTGTCAACCATTTATTGGGAATCAAATATCTTAACAAAAAGGATATTGAACTCATTTTTGAAACGGCTGATCATTTCAAAGAGGTAATTAATCGTTCTATAAAGAAAGTACCTACACTGCGGGATATTACTATCGCTAACATTTTTTTTGAAAACAGTACAAGAACAAAGCTTTCGTTTGAATTAGCAGAGAAAAGACTTTCTGCCGATGTTATCAATTTTTCAGCCTCGCAATCCTCTGTAAAAAAAGGAGAAACTCTAATAGATACTGTTAATAACATATTATCAATGAAAGTTGATATGGTTGTAATGCGTCATCCAAACCCTGGAGCAGGCATTTTTTTATCAAAACATGTTAAAGCCTCAATAGTAAATGCAGGTGATGGGGCTCATGAACACCCAACACAAGCGCTTTTAGATTCTTATTCAATAAGGGAGAAGTTAGGTGATGTTGGTGGTAAAAATGTAGTTATAGTGGGTGATATTTTACATTCTAGAGTGGCGTTATCAAATATTTTTGCACTAAAATTACAAGGGGCGAATGTGAAAGTATGCGGGCCCAAGACTCTGATACCTAAATATATTGATACTTTGGGTGTCGAGGTTGAAACAAACCTTAATAAGGCATTAGAATGGTGTGATGTTGCTAATATGCTTCGGGTTCAAAATGAGCGAATGGATATTAGTTATTTTCCAACTACCCGTGAGTATACTCAACAGTTTGGAGTAAATAAAGATATTTTAGACAAGCTTGATAAAGAGATTGTAATAATGCACCCGGGACCCATCAATAGAGGGGTAGAAATTACCAGTGATGTTGCTGACTCTGGCCAATCAATTATTTTAGATCAAGTTGAGAACGGCGTCGCTATTCGAATGGCAGTAATCTATTTATTAGCTTCAAAAATTAAATAAATATGATTTTCGATAAAGAAGGAACTACGACTATCGTCTTTCAAGAAAACACTTCATTGCATATTTTTTTAGATAATTTGAATACTTCTTATGATAAAATTGAAAAAGACAACATTATCGTGAACCTTTTTTCTTTTGAAAAACTGACTTCAAATCATGTTTTAGAGTTTTCAGATATTTCGAACAAGCATAGAGAATCGAACAAGTCCTTTGTACTGGTTACTGATAAAGTTTCTTACGACGAAGTACCTGAAGAGATTTGTCTTGTACCTACCATACAAGAGGCTAAAGATATTATCGAAATGGAAGAGATAGAAAGAGATTTAGGTTTATGAAACTAAACATTCTTGGTTGTTATTCTGCAACTCCTCGAACACTTAACAATCCTACGGCTCAAATTCTCGAAATAAAAAACCACCTGTTTTTAATTGATTGTGGAGAAGGTACTCAAGTCCAATTAAGAAAAAGTAAGCTGAAGTTTTCTCGTATCAAACATATTTTTATTTCGCATCTGCATGGAGATCATTTTTTTGGTTTGCCTGGTTTGATTTCAACGTTTCGTCTCTTGGGTAGAGAAGCCGAATTGCATGTATATGGTCCTAAGGGAATTAAAGAAGCGATTACACTTTTATTAAAACTTGGTGACTCATGGACTAATTATAAGTTGTTTTTTCATGAACTGACATCTAAAGAATCAGAGCTTATTTATGAAGATGAGAAAGTTACTGTACATACTATTCCGCTTACTCATAGGGTATATACCAACGGGTTTTTGTTTCGCGAGAAACCTGCACCTAGAACATTGAACGCCCAAGCGGTTGCGGAACATAAAATCGATAAGAGCCAGTTTAACAATATTAAAAATGGCAAAGATGTATTAATAGATAATGGAGTACTTATTTCTAATTCAGAACTCACTTTTGACCCGCCTAAAACTAAAAGTTACGCATTTTGTAGCGACACTTCATATAAAGAAAGTATTGTACCTCAAATACAAGATGTAGACCTGTTATATCACGAGGCCACTTTTTTAGATACTGAGAAACATCTTTGTTTAAAAACCAAACATTCTACAGCTAAAGAAGCCGCTACTATTGCTAAACTTGCCGATGTTGGTCAATTAGTATTGGGCCATTATTCTACTCGTTACAAGTCATTAGAGGTATTTAAAGAAGAAGCCCAGCAGGTTTTTAAAAATGTACTTTTGGCAGATGATGGCAGAATTATTGAAGTATAAAAATGTTGTAACTAAGCAACCCTAGATTTTATGTTCTCCCTTCTTTTGTTGAACTTTGTTAAATCATGCAAAAAGATTTAAGCAACTACAGAAAATCATATGAAAAAAGTGAACTAATTGAAGATTCCGTTCAGAAGAATCCTCTTGAGTTATTTCAAAAATGGTTTTATGAAATCGAGGCGACTGGAGGTGCTGATGAACCTAATGCGATGACAGTTTCAACAATCGGGTTAGATGGTTTCCCGAAAAGTAGGGTAGTTCTTATGAAGAAGTACACTCATGAGGGCTTTATTTTTTATACAAATTACGATAGCGAAAAAGGAAAAGCTATTACAAACAACCCGGCAGTTTGCCTATCATTCTTCTGGCCAAACTTAGAAAGACAGGTTATCATAAAAGGAAATGCCGAAAAGATAGCTACTAACTTATCTGATGGCTATTTTGAATCAAGACCGTTAGGAAGTCGTTTGGGCGCAATAGCCTCAAAGCAAAGTGAGGTAGTCGCTTCGAGAACCGTTCTTGAAGAACGACTAAAACAATTAGAAAAAGAATATGCCAATAGGGAAGTTGATCGTCCAGATTTTTGGGGTGGTTACATAGTCAAACCTGTCTCCATTGAGTTTTGGCAGGGCAGACCAAACAGGCTGCATGATAGACTACGTTACACCCTGCAAGAAGATTATAATTGGAAAATTGAACGACTACAGCCTTAATTATTATGAAAACAGTCACATTCGTTCGTCATGGGAAATCATCTTGGGATTATCAGGTTGGGGATAAAGATAGACCTCTAAAAGAAAGAGGTATTAATGATGCTAAATTGGTCTCTGAAGAATTCAAAAGTTTAAATATTAATATAGATTACATGTATTCAAGCCCTGCAAATAGGGCTTTGCATACGAGTATGATTTTTACCCGGGTTCTTGAATATAATTTGGATAAATTTAAGGTTCATACTTCTCTTTATGATTTTTCCGGAGAAACCGTTTTACAGTTTTTAAAAAACTTAAATAATGAACAGGGCAGTGTTATGATATTCGGCCACAATTATGCTTTCACCACGCTTGTAAATGCGCTGGGAGATACCTATATTGAGAATGTTCCAACTGCAGGTCTTGTTCAAGTTAAATTTGATGTGGCAAGATGGAGCGAAATACTTAAGGGGGCCACAATTAAAATAATTTTTCCAAAAGAATTGAGATAGAATATGGTAAAGCCTAAAAACGATTATATAAATAGGGAAATAAGTTGGTTGCACTTTAATGATCGTGTACTTCAAGAAAGCGCTGATAAAGATGTTCCATTAATTGAACGACTTCGTTTTTTAGGTATTTTCAGTAATAATTTGGATGAATTTTTTAAAGTGCGATATGCAACAGTAAAGCGTATTGTTGACGTTGGTAAGTCGGGAAAAAGTGTTCTAGGTGGCGAAAAAGCCAAAGACTTATTGGAAGAAATAACCAAGAACGTAATTCAATTGCAAACCAAAAGCGGAAAAATATTACAGCAGATTGAAAAAGAACTTGCTACTGAAGATATTTATATCATTGATGAGAGAGAGGTAAACGAATTGCAAGCAACTTTTGTTAGGGATTATTTTTTACGTAAAGTGAATCCTGAGTTGATTACTATTATTTTAAATAACCTTCATGAGTTTCCCACTTTAAAAGATACAGCGGCTTATTTAGCGGTTCGAATGGTCTTAAAAGGCGATGATAAATTAGATATTACCGAAAACGGAATGCAATATGCCCTTATTGAAATTCCTAAGCGTTTAGAACGGTTTGTAGTGTTACCCCAAGACAATGGTAAGAACTATATAATGATGGTAGATGATGTCATTCGGTTTTGTTTAGGGCAAATTTTTACCATGTTTGAGTTTGAAGAAATTTCGGCGCATATGATAAAAATAACTAGGGATGCGGAACTTGATATGGATAATGATTTGAGCAAAAGTTTTATTGATAAAATCTCATCTAGCGTTGAACATCGCAAGATTAGTGATCCAGTTCGATTTGTATATGATAAAGGAATAAAAATGGACACCCTAAGATTTTTAAAGGGTAAAATGAATATTGAAGAGACAGATAGTGTTATACCTGGCGGCAGATATCATAATCGTAGAGATTATATGGGTTTTCCCAGTCTCGGTAGATCTGATTTACAATATGAAAAAATAAAGCCGCTACTTGTAAAAGATTTTCATCTTAATGAAAGTATTTTGGGTCAAATTGCAGTAAGGGATTATATGGTTTATACGCCGTATCAAAACTATTCTTATGTGGTTAATTTTTTGAAAGAGGCGGCACTTGATCCTCAAGTAAAAAAAATTAAATTAACCATTTATAGATTGGCCAATAATTCTCAAATTGCTGCTGCACTTATCAATGCGGCAAAGAATGGTAAAGAAGTAACAGTTCAAATTGAGTTGCAAGCAAGGTTTGATGAACAAGCCAATATTAAATATGCGAATCAGTTTCAAGAAGAGGGAATTAAGTTAATTTTCGGAATTCCAGGACTAAAGGTCCACACCAAAGTTTGCTTCATTGAGCGCGAAGAGGAGAATGGTATTAAGCGTTATGGGTTTATTAGTACGGGAAACTTTAATGAATCTACTGCTAAAATTTATACAGATTATACCTTGTTTACTGCGCATGATGCTATTTTGAAAGAGGTAAATAAAGTTTTTGATTTTTTCGAAGTACCGTATAAGATTAATAAATATAAGCACTTGATAGTATCCCCACATTATACAAAGAATGTGTTTAGTAAGCTAATTGATAATGAAATAGCCAATGCATTGGTTGGTAAAGAGGCTTTTATTAAAATAAAGATGAATAGCTTCACTTCTTACAAAATGGTTGACAAACTATATGAGGCAAGCAGGGCAGGGGTGAAAATTCAATTGATAATAAGGGGTATTTGCTGTTTGATTCCTGGTGTAGAAGGAATGAGTGAGAATATTGAGGCAATTAGCGTCGTAGATAAGTTCTTAGAGCATCCAAGGGTATTTATTTTTGGAAATGATGGGAATACCAAAGTATATATTTCTTCAGCTGATTGGATGACTAGAAACTTAGACTATCGTGTAGAAGTTGGATGCCCAATCTATGATGAACAAATCAAGCAAGAAGTATTAGATACTTTCGAAATTTCTTGGAACGATAATATTAAGGCTCGGGTTTTCTCTGCGAAGCATGACAATGCGTATAAAGATGATGATAAACCAAAAGTTCGTTCTCAGTTTGCTCTTTATAATTATTACAAAAAGAAAACTGAAGCTTAGTCTTAACCGTGAACTGTTTCACTTTTACTAAGATTTTTCATAATCTTGGCTTCATAGTTGAGTAGTTCCTGCCATTTTTTATCTACTTCATTTCTCTCTCCGTATTGTCGTGCAAATTTTAAGAACATTGCATAGTGCCCTGCTTCACTTACCATTAGCTTATGATAAAATTCAGCTAGTTTTTTATCTTCCAACTCTTCAGATAGTAATCGGAATCGTTCACAACTACGAGCCTCAATTAATGCTGCATAGAGCAGGCGATGGACCAATTGCGTAGTCCGACTTCCTCCTTTCGGAAAGAATTTTAATAATTCAATAACATAAAAATCTTTTCTGTCACGACCTAATGTTTTTCCCCGTTCAAGAATTAAATCATGAACCATTTTAAAATGACCCATTTCTTCCCTAGAAAGTGCTATCATCTCTTTTGTCAAATCAGTATATTCAGGAAAAGAAACAATAAGCGAAATAGCCGTGCTGGCTGCCTTCTGTTCGCAGTAGGCATGGTCGGTTAAAATCTCATCAATGTTTTTTTTTACAATGTTCACCCATCTTGGGTCAGTAGGTAACTTAAGTCCTAACATAATAACGGCTTATATATTATTTTAGTGACGTAAAGATAACGGTAAAGTGCTAGTTTTGACAACTCGCCCTTTAGATATATAAATTAGCTATCTAACCCGTTTATCGCTAATTGTAATATAAATTATTAAGTTTTAATAATGATAAATGCTGCCTATAATTAGTTGTATTTCTACAGATAAAAAAGATTATATTAATTTTAAAGGTTTAATATCAATAATAAACTTGAATAAGAAATACGGACAATTGGAGTTCAATATTTTTGAGCAACATATAATCAACCCAAAAAAATGAATAAATTTTTAAGAATTTTAGCCTTTGTTTTCGCAGCTTTGTTTTTATATGCTGCTGTTGTGCAGTATAATGACCCAGATGCGATTAAATGGTACGCTATATACGGTACGGCGGCTTTGGCTTCTCTTTTATTTGGTTTTGGTAAACTTAGATTAATGTGGGCAGTAATTCTAGCTGTTTTTTATCTTGGACTTACTTTTTACACATGGCCTGAAAAGTTTGAAGGCGTCACTATTGGAGAAGGTGATATTGTGAATATTGAACGGGGTCGAGAAGCATTAGGATTATTAATATCAGGTATTATGATGGTACTTTATGCACTAGGTAGTCGCAAGGGCCAAACACTATAAGTCTAGGTCAAACTCTTTTCTTAATAAATCTATTGCTGGATTTTTCTCTCTTAACTTCTCGTATTTCTCTTCAGGTGTAAAAGCAAACTTTTTAGCCGTCTCTTCATTAACATTTATTTGAAGGGAAATAGAATAGTTGTTAAGTTGCTCTTTTAAATAATTAAGCATGAGGCTTTGTTCTCTTTCTACTTCTTTCTTCATAGTAGAGTTAGGAAGCTCAATTAAAATAATATGATTTTCTTTCAATTTTGGAATATCGGCTTGTAAATTGGCTGCTAATATCTTTTTGCCTTTATCTTCCAATTGTTGTACGTACCCATTCCAGAGCTCTTGCATTTCTGATTCGTCAAAGGTTTCTTCAGGTAGTTGAGTTTGGTCTATTGTATCGACCTTAGATTTCTCATGTTCTTTCTTCGCCTTTAAACTAGAAATTGATAGCCCTGAAACTCTTTTTGAAGTTATATTTAGGTCAATTTTTTTAACCTCAGATTTTATAACGACCTCAGTATTTTTATGCTCTAAGGCTTCTTTGATTTGTTCCTTTGTTTTTGACTGGGTTTCTTGGGTAATAGTTGGATTTGACGACAGATTAGCATCAATAACCTCATTTTTTGGAATAGAAATTATTTGGTCTTTTTGAAAACTCAGGCTTTGAAAATGTGAAGCAGGAATTATGAAATCAGACTTTTTTTTTTCTCCATCATATGTGATGGATGCTAATTTCATAAGAGTGAGTTCTACTAACAAGCGCTGATTTTTACTTGCTTTATATTTTAGGTCGCTATCGTTGGCCATATCAATAGCTTTCAAAAGAAAATCTTTTGAAACCCTGTTGGCCTGTTCTTGATATGTTTTCTTAGCTGTTTCTCCAACCTCAAGTAAGCTTATTGTTTCCTCATGCTGGCAGACCATTAAATCTCTAAAGTGTGAGGCAAGACCTGTAATAAAATGATGCGCGTCAAAACCTAATCCCAATGTCTTATTTAAAAGAAGTAATAATTCAGGAATTTTATTTTGCAAAATCAAATTAGTTACTTCAAAGTAGACATCATAATCCAGTACATTCAAGTTCTCCGTGACAGCTTTTCTTGTCAATTTTTCACCTGAAAAGCTAACTACCCTATCAAATATAGATAATGCATCACGCATGGCTCCATCTGCTTTTTGAGCAATAATGTGTAGCGCATCATCTTCTGCAATAATACCTTGCTCGTCAGCAATATATTTTAAATAATTAGCAGCGTCCTTTACTGTAATTCTTTTAAAATCAAAAATTTGACATCTAGAAAGTATGGTGGGTATAATCTTATGTTTTTCAGTTGTAGCCAAAATAAATATAGCATGCTTAGGAGGCTCTTCTAAAGTCTTTAAAAAAGCATTAAACGCAGATTGTGAAAGCATATGAACCTCATCAATGATATAAACCTTGTATTTGCCAACCTGCGGTGGAATACGGACTTGATCTGTGAGGCTTCGTATATCATCAACCGAATTATTCGAAGCAGCATCCAATTCGAAAATATTAAAAGCAAAATCTTCGTCTCGGCCTTGAGTACCATCCTCATTTATTTTCTTTGCTAGAATACGGGCGCAAGTTGTCTTACCTACCCCACGGGGTCCACAAAATAATAAGGCTTGTGCTAAATGATTATTTGTGATTGCATTCTCTAAGGTATTGGTAATGGCCTCTTGCCCAACTACATCTTTAAATGTTTGGGGGCGATATTTTCGAGCTGATACTACAAAGGGTTCCAATACTTTTATTTTGAGTATCTACAAATATAAAAATAGCGAAATGGATAAGCCCTTCTTGATGAGTTTACGAAGGTTTTTTTATTAACAATTGCAGTACCTTTGCTTGAGCAGGTCACCTTATCGCGGGTCAATTTATTTGAAACGAGGAAAGTCCGGACACCATAGTGCAACATAGCGGGTAACGCCCGTCACTCAATCAGTAATGATTGAGGCGGACCAGTGCAACAGAAAGCAAGTACAGTTCGGCTGTAGTGAAACCAGGTAAACTCTATGTGGTGAAACGTCATGTAAACCAGTGTTTTAGGGCTGCACGCCTAAACTGGAGGGTAGGCGGTTAGAGTTTTTAGGTAACTAAAAATCAAGATAAATGATAAGGGTTCGCAATTAGTGAACACAGAATCCGGCTTATGACCTGCTTTTTTAATGAGATATCCAATTATCGAATTGATCCCCGAATAATGTTCATGGGTCTATTTAATTGATTTTAAATTGAAACGGCATATCTATAATTCGGGCCTTAAAACAAGTATGAAGCTAGGTTGATACTTTTTTTAATCCTCAAAAAAACTAAAAACATTTCCACCGTATTTCCTGCTTTCAGAATAATTGGGTAAATCGCTTAAATCTGTCCGCTCCGAATGTTCCACAATTAGCGTCCCACCTTCTAAAAGCAATTCATTTTCAAAAACCAATAGAGAAATTCTAGCAAATTGTTCATCATTAAAATTATAGGGAGGGTCAGCAAAAATGATATTGGCTTTAAGTTGGGTGCGATCTATAAATTTAAATACATCGCTTTTGATTGCGGTGATGTCAAATCCTAGTTCTTTTGAAGTCTTTGAAATAAATTGTATACAACTGCTATCCAAATCGACTGAGGTAATATCTTGTGTGCCTCTTGAAGCAAATTCATAACTAATATTCCCAGTTCCGGAGAAAAGATCAATTATAGCTAAATCTTGAAAATAGAATTGGTTGTTTAAAATATTGAACAAGGCTTCTTTTGCCATATCCGTAGTAGGGCGAACAGGAAGCTTTTTTGGAGCCATAATTCTTTTTCCTTTATAACGTCCAGAAATAATACGCATTAAAGAGAACTTAAAAGAGTGAGGTCTATGGAGTCGTTCTTGATATTTTCAATATCAATGGTATTAGTTGTCGGTTCAAAAACAGTAACTTTTTTAATGTATTTATAGCAGATATTATAAATTTCATCGTCTTCTTCTATAGTGCCAAAAAGCTTAAGCTTTACGGTTTCCACATCTAAATGTAATTGTTCGTAGGTAAAGAGAATGTAGTATAGAAAATCTTCTTTGGTCTTGTATTGAAATTGATTAAACAACAACAGTTTTTTTTGGTCAAAAACTACAAGCTCAAAACTATACTTAGTAACATGACCATAACAAACAGACTTTGAGCCAATCTTTTGATTAAAAAGAGATTGGAGTATTACGGTACTATTATGGGTAAAATCAAATTCACCAAAAAGATCAAAAACAAAGTTGTTAATATTGGTGAAAGGCACATATACACTCACGATTTCATGATTTTTTAATTCGTCGTAAGCAATTTGGTCGTTAGCTAATAATTTGGTGTTGAATTTTAAATAGTTAGGGAGTTCTTGCTGCTCAAATAAGCATTTTGGTACTAAGGCGAACATATCATTTTTATGAATAACCGATATGTTTGAGAAAGAAAGAGTTTCTAATTGATGTTTTTCAAAGATGTTCTTAAGCTCTTTTTTAAGCAAATATGGAGTAGTTTCCGTTTTGAAATCTACCGAGTCGGCTTTTATAACTTTTTGAGATATGGTATCTAGAACAAAAAAAGAAAGTCCATTCAAACTAATTTGAATGGACAACTTTTTAAATGATTCAGAATCGCTTTTTTGCAGATCTGTATTTTTAGTCGTTTTTTCTATCATAAATTGGTGGCCAATTACCATTGGTGCTCACATCTGTCAATGAACCAACCTTAAGTGTGGTTCCATTAACTTCTTCTACACTCATGTGTGCATTTTCACGTGCCAAAAGGTCTTTAGGTTGATCAAACAACACAACATCTTTATTAACTTTAGCTTCAAAAACTGGAGCTTTATATCCTCCCTTGTCAATAATGTCAGCTTTCATTTCAAATTTTTCACCGTTAGCTCCGCCGGGAACATCCATCAAGCTTTTATATCTGTCATCATTTTTGAATAATGAGTCCTTTACTTTAACAAAGCCAAGAGTGTCAACAATTATGGTGTCCTTTTGTAATTCAATCTGATACACTTTGTCATACCTCATAAAAGAGGAATCTCTCCGTTGCGTAATAGTATAGTTCCCTGTATCAACAAATTGAATTAAACTATTGAAGTTACCAGCATATCTTCCGTTTACAGACTTATATGCTTCCTGAGAGTCTCTAATATCTTTTAATTTTGAAATAACCTCTGAAAAACGTTCTTTACGAACCTTGTTGAATTCTATTGGTGCATTTACTGATTGGTAAATCAGGTAGCCTAAAAAGATGCAAACAATCCAAAGTACAATTTGTATGATGGTCTTCATTTTATAAGTGTTAATTAGATTTAGTGGTTATTCACAAATCTACAATTTTTTTTTAATCACAAAAGTTTTTGTCCTAAAAATGATGACTATATTTGAGGGGTTATGGCCGACTTGAAAACTCAAGATTTTCTCAAAATTTTAATTGAAAAATTCCCGCATCAACCCACTGTTTTACAAGAAGTGACCTTAAGTGGTTTGTCAGAATTCATTTTGTCAAAAGAAAAAGACAGGCTTTTTTTGTTAAAAGGGTATGCAGGTACTGGTAAAACAACAATCACAGGTACGATAGTTAAAAACTTATGGCAGGCTAAAATGAAAGCTGTGATGTTAGCTCCAACGGGTAGGGCGGCTAAGGTAATGTCGACTTATTCAGGAACTCAGGCATATACTATTCATAAAAAAATATATTTCCCCAAAAAACAATCGGGTGGAGGGGTTCAGTTTGTTTTGGCCCCCAATAAGCATCGAGATACCTTATTTATAGTAGATGAAGCTTCAATGATCCCCGACGCTCCATCCGATTCAAAATTATTCGAGAACGGCTCTTTGTTAGACGATCTTATCTTTTTTGTGTATTCAGGTCACAACTGTAAGTTGATTTTAATCGGAGATACTGCACAATTACCTCCTGTTAAATTAGATTTGAGTCCTGCGTTGGATCAAGACAGGTTGTCATTGAATTATAATAAAGAGGTTACTAAGATTGAGTTGGATGAAGTTATGCGGCAAGGTAGTGAGTCGGGTATATTATTTAATGCTACTAATTTAAGAGAACAATTACAGCAAGAGTTTTTTGAAGAATTTAAATTTCAATTAAGTGATTTTACCGATATCATTAGATTAGTTGATGGACATGAAATTCAAGAAGCAATTGATGATTCCTATTCCCAGAATGGAAAAGAAGAGACCGCACTAATTGTACGTTCAAATAAACGAGCTAATCTTTACAACGAAAATATCCGTGAAAGAATATTATATCTAGACCATGAGATTTCCGTAGGCGACTATATGATGGTGGTCAAGAACAATTATTTCTGGTTAAAACCCACTTCAGAAGCTGGTTTTATAGCCAATGGTGACATCATAGAAATACTTGAGTTGTTCTCTATCAAAGAATTGTACGGATTTAAATTTGCAGAGGTTAAAGTTCAAATGGTTGATTATCCAAATCAAAAACCTTTTGAAACAGTATTACTCTTGGATACCATAAAAGCAGAGACGCCCTCATTACCATATGAAGAAAGTAACAGGTTATATCAAGAAGTTTCAAAGGATTATGCGCATGAAAAATCAAAGTATAAGCGATTTTTAGGAGTAAAGAATAACAAATATTTTAATGCCCTACAGGTCAAGTTTTCATACGCAATTACTTGCCATAAATCTCAAGGGGGCCAATGGAACACCGTTTTTGTAGAACAGCCTTATTTACCAAACGGAGTTGATAAAGAATATTTACGTTGGCTATATACTGCTGTTACCAGAGCAAAAAATAAATTGTACTTGATTGGTTTCAAGAATGATTTTTTTGTTGACGGGGAATAACTTATTTTAGTTTAAAGTCTAAACATGACCTCAGAAACCATTATCAGTATATTTTTAGGAATCGGTCTAGCTGCTTCAGCTGGTTTTCGAGTATTTTTACCGCTTTTTGCTTTGAGTTTAGCTTCTTATTTTGGAGTATGGGATTTGAATGATAGTTGGACCTGGATTGGAAGTTTAGCAGCAGTTTTAACCTTAGGAATCGCCACATTGGCCGAAATTTTTGCTTATTTCATTCCTTGGGTTGATAATGCTCTTGATAGTGTTGCAATTCCCCTAGCCGCAATAGCAGGCACGGCCGTAATGGTTTCTACGGTAGCAAATTTAGACCCTGTTATAACCTGGTCATTAGCCATAATCGCGGGTGGTGGAACGGCTACTGCGATTAAAGGAGCTAATGCAGCTGGCAGATTGACTTCAACAGCTACTACTGGTGGTATTGCCAATCCTATTGTTTCAACGGTTGAGACAGGTACTGCAGTTGCAGTTTCAACAGCTTCAATTTTAGTACCGCCACTAGCTATTATTTTAGTAATTATTATTTTAATCATCATATTTAGTATTTATCGTAAGCTAAGGCCCAAGCGCTGACAATTTTGGTGAAAGGTCAGCAGAAGAACTTAGTCATTAGTTAGCAAACGGTATTCAGTAAACAATTGGTATCGAATTATATTTAACCATTAACCAATTATAGAGTGAAAATAATTTCAATGATTCCGGCGCGCTATCAAGCATCAAGATTTCCAGCAAAATTGATGCAAGATTTAAATGGGAAACCGGTTATTTTAAGGACTTATGAGGCTGTTAGGGATACAAACTTATTTGATGATGTTTATGTGGTTACTGATAGTGATATCATATTTTCACTAATTGAGAATAATGGGGGTAAAGCGATTATGAGTCAGCAAGCACATGAAAGTGGTAGTGACCGAATTGCAGAAGTAGTCTCTAGTATGAACGTTGATATTGTTATTAATGTGCAGGGTGATGAACCATTTATTGATGAAGAAAGTTTGAGAGGTATTATTGAAGTTTTCAAGAAGGATACTGCCAAAGAAATAGATTTAGCTTCTTTAATGACACCAATTTCTGATTGGGATGAAATTTCAAATCCTAATACTGTAAAAGTCATTGTTGATAACCGTAATTTTGCGCTCTATTTTTCACGTTCCCCAATTCCTTATCCCAGAGATAAAAATGCTGGGGCTTTTTACTACAAACATAAGGGTATCTATGCTTTTAGAAAAAGAGCATTAGCAGATTTTCAGAAGTTGCCCATGTTGTCATTGGAAGCAACAGAAAAAATTGAGGCCATACGATTTTTAGAATATGGAAGAAAAATACGAATGGTAGAAACACACGTTACAGGTATTGAAATTGACACACCAGAAGACTTAGAACGAGCCAAAAAAGCATGGAAGTAGATTTTACTAACATAAAGACCATTGGTTTTGATGCGGACGATACACTCTGGGTCAACGAAACCTATTTTCGCGATACGGAAGAAAAATTCTCAGCACTGTTGGAAGGTTATGAAACCAAAAACAAAATTGATCAAGAGCTTTTTAAAATGGAAATGAAGAATCTTGAGCTCTACGGATATGGTATTAAAGGTTTTATGCTGTCTATGGTTGAATCGGCTTTAGATTTGTCCAATAATAAAGTTTCGCAAGAAACTATTTTAGAGATACTGAACCTTGGTAAAGAAATGATTTCACACCCCGTAGAATTGTTAGATGGTGTAAAAGAAGTTTTGGCCGAATTACAACCTAAGTTTAGGTTGATTGTATTGACAAAAGGTGATCTTTTAGATCAAGAAAGAAAGCTTGAAAAATCAGGACTCTCAACGTATTTTCACCATGTTGAAGTGCTTAGTGATAAAAAAGAAAGCAATTATAAAAATCTTTTAGAGCACCTTAATATAAGAACCAACGAATTTTTAATGGTAGGGAATTCATTGAAGTCAGATGTTATACCTATAGTAAATATTGGTGCAAAGGCAATTCATGTTCCTTTTCATACGACATGGGCACATGAAATGGTGTCTAGTGAAGAAGAAAAAGTTAATAACCATATAAAACTGGGGTCGATTAGAGATATTTTGAAGTACCTCAATTAATAATGAATAGTAGTAAACTAGAAAATAAAAGCATAGCTCTGAAAACGAAAAGACAATATAAAAACTTTCCGATGGTGCCTCGCGTGGTATTCGGTAGGGGAAGTTTTGACCAATTGGCGGACATATTATTACCTAAAAGAAAAAATTCTGATGCACCTTTTATCTTCTTGGTAGATGATTTTTTTGAGGGTTCAGACTTCCAAGCTAGAATTCCATGGTTGTTTAATGATCAAATTATTTTTATTTCATCAGATGAAGAGCCAAAGACAACACAGGTTGATGAATTGGTAAAAAAAATAAAATCTGATTTTGATGAATTGCCCTCTGGTATTGTTGGTATCGGAGGCGGTACCCTACTAGATTTAGCAAAAGCAGTTTCCATAATGCTTGGTAACCAAGGTTTATCTGAGAATTATCAAGGGTGGGATTTAGTTCAAAAACCCGCTTTATACCATGTTGGTGTGCCTACAATTAGTGGTACAGGTGCAGAGGTTTCAAGAACAGCAGTGTTATTGGGTCCTGAGAAGAAGTTGGGTATTAATTCCGATTTTACGACCTATGACCAAGTGGTATTAGATCCAGATTTATTAAGTACAGTACCCAAAGAACAATGGTTTTACACGGGTATGGATTGTTTTATACATTGTGTAGAATCCCTTAATGGTACTTATCTCAACGCTTTTAGTCAGAGCTATGGTGAAAAGGCTTATGAACTTTGTAAAGAGGTCTTTCTTAAAGATTTATCAGTAGAAGAAGCAGAAGAAAAATTAATGATGGCCTCTTGGCACGGAGGTATGAGTATTGCCTATTCTCAAGTAGGTATAGCTCATGCAATGAGTTATGGCCTCTCTTATGTTTTGGGAACAAAACATGGCATAGGAAATTGTCTTGTTTTTCAATATTTGGAAGAGTATTACCCCGAGGGAGTTGCCATTTTCAATGCAATGAGTAAGAAGCACGATATCACTTTGCCTCAGAATATTTGTTCTAATCTTAGTACAATAGAAATGGAAACCATGATTTCTGTTGCATATTCTATGGATGCCCTTTGGGAAAATGCGCTGGGCAAAAATTGGAGAGATTGTATTTCAAGAGAAAAGCTGAGAACTATTTACCAAAAAATATAATTCCATAGAATGAGCGGAATAAATCTATTTGATGTTTCATAGCATAGCCAAGTTCATTTACTTTAAGCTTATGGGCTGGAGATTGGAAGGTCAATTTCCGAATATCAACCAATACGTAGTTATTGTTGTTCCTCATACCCATTGGATGGATTTTATTATAGGTATTCTTGTTAGAGCTATTTCAAAACAGAGAATTAATTATGTAGGCAAAAAGAGTTTGTTTAAACCGCCCTTTGGGTGGTTTTTTAGATGGACAGGTGGGGCTCCGGTTGATAGAGCTAAAAACTCAAATGTTGTTGATAGCGTTGCCAAAATTTATGAAGAGCGAGAAGTTTTTAGACTATGTTTGGCTCCAGAAGGCACTCGAAAAAAAGTAAAGGCCTTAAAAACAGGGTTTTATTATATTGCAAAGGCCGTGAATGTTCCCATTGTTATGGTAGCCTTTGATTTTGGTAAAAAGCAAGTAACTATAGCAGAACCTTTTTTTACCACAGAAGACGTGAATATGGATTTTCGAAAAATCCGAACTTTTTTCAAAGGTGTGGAGGGTAAGATTCCTGAATACAGTTTTGGCGATTAGTCAGGGTGTAGTTAGAGCTTCTTTAAAATTCTCGTTTTTGTAGTATCAATGGCCCTTTTAGAATTACCCGGAAATACGAGATTAGTGCTAGAGTAAGTATCACCAAAAGTAATTGCCGCAGCATAAACTTGTTGAATAGCATCGGTCAATTGTCCTTCTGTCAGCTCCTTTAAGGGATGCGTATACACAGACCAAATAATTTCATCACTTAGGGCATATTTTACATCTAACACCGAGTGAAAATTTGCGACCAAGGCATTTAATAGTTTATCTTCGGTGAGTTTCTTGCGTTCTACAATTGGCGAAATAATCCGCATGCGGTTAGCTTTTGCATCATAAATACAAATTAATAAGCCAGTATTGATTTTAAACTGAATTTGATTATTACCTATTGACAAGGTGTCCGCTTCTTGTTCAATAATTTCAATCAGTCGTTCAGAGGTCATTTGTTGTGCACTAATGATTGTAGAAAATAACAGTGCCATAAACAAAAACCATTTCATAACTAATACATTTCTATTTAAGTCGAAGAAGTATTCTTTACTTTGCTGTCTTGTAAAAAGTTTTTCATCCACAGGTAATTTTGTGCATTTCATCGATCATTAAATACAAAATAATCAAAAACAAAGTTTTTGATTATTTTGTAAAGAAATGTAAAAGGAGACTTTCACTAACCAACCTTCTTCATTCCAAACTTAGTTCCCTCACCAATTTATTTAAGGACCCCAATCCTGAACTTAGTACAATGCTTGGTTTAACTAATTAACCAAAGCAAATGAGAAAAACTACTCCGCGTAGGTCTTTTTTGACTACTTCATTAAAGGCAGCAGTTGGTATCGGTGTTTTATCATCAACGACAACTTCAAAAGTTTTTGCAAACGAATCCCGAAAGAACGATTTTAGAATAAAATCTTTTCAAAAATATGTTGAAGTAAAGGGAAAGATTTTTGATAAAACTGGCAAGCTTCCATTGTCGAACGCCAGCATTCAAGTAAAATTTCTATCGCCTGATAACAAGAAACTTGAGATAAGTAAAAATCTGGTTACTGATTCCCAGGGCAACTATGCTTTCTTAACCAATATTCCTCAAAGAGAATATGGCAAGCATTACAAAGTTTTGTTTGAACTCGCCAAACATGGCAAAAAGTACAATACTGAATTATCATTTAACAGGTTAGGTGCTTACATTTCGAATACACATTGGGAAGAAAACCGACAATTAAGTGAGGCTTTATTATTCCCAAAAAAAGAATCCTTTTTAAATAAAGCAACAATCAATTTTAATATTTCATTCAACAACTAAAAATTCAAAAACTATGGAACCATTTATAGGACAAATCATGATGGTAGGCTTCAATTTTGCACCTAGGGGCTGGGCGCTCTGTGACGGATCACTTCTGTCAATAGCTTCAAACACTGCGCTATTTTCACTACTCGGCACTACTTACGGCGGTGATGCCCATCTGCATTGGGTGCAGGAACTTATACCGTAGGTTATATGTTTACCAACGAAAACGGATGTACCAAGAGCGATACGATAACGGTAGAGGTCACTGAAGATGTAGCTGTCGGTCCGTGTACAGAGTCGTATAACCTGGCTTTAGATGGCACGGCAAGCCATTCAAGTACCTATGGTAATGGAGAGGCATTCTATGCCAATGATGGAAATCAAAGTGGTAGCTCTCCTTGGACCGCCGATTTACAGCATACTTTGGACGAAGACAGTGAACCATGGTGGGAAGTAGATTTGGGAGAAATGGCGACTTTGGACAGGGTTGTTATTTATAATAGAACAGACAAGCTTCAATCAAGGTTGAACAACTTTTACGTATTGTACTCAGATGCCCCGTTCGGTGCAAGGAGTTTGGCAGATTTATTGGCAGACACGGGTATTGAGCGTGAGTTCTTCTCAGGTGCGGCAGGGCTACAAGAGACCTTCACGATTAGTACAACTGCAAGGTATGTACGTATTCAGAAGACCGGTTCTGGCCCATTACATATGGCTGAGGTAGAGGTTTACGGATGTCCGTTTGCTGTACTAGGTTTAAGAGCCAATCTGAATACGTTCAACGTATGGCCCAACCCGGCGAGTGCTGAGGCAAAGGCAAGTTTTGAAAAGCCTACGAACGTATTGTCCTTAATGATCTATGATATGCAGGGCAGAATAGTTAAGGTTTATGAACCCAGTGAATTAAACGCCGGAATGGTGATGGATTTAAACGTGGACACATTGGCCCCAGGGGTATATATCATCAGAACGGAAGATGAGAGGGGCATCCACTTTGAGAAACAGCTGGTAATAAAGCGTTGATAGTACTTATTTATAGAATTAAAAAGCCACCCGGTCGGGTGGCTTTTTTTATTGGAAAGTCATTGAAAACCCGTTGGGTAAGAACCATAGGTTTACTATGGTTTTTATCTAGGGAATAATACCATATCGTGATTAAAGTTATTTGACCGAATAAATCCTTTTCTAGCTGTTTTATTAGATTATTTTTATAGACTAGATTCATTTATTTCAAATTCCATGAAAAAAATTACACTTACCACGATTTTTGTTCTTATTTGCGCAATTAGTTCAGCCCAAATTAATAAACAATGGGATAAATCATATGGAACATCTTCAAGTGACTATCTGCAAAATGCCATTTTGACTGATGAACCTGCATTATTAGTTGCTGGCTACACAGATTTTAATCGATACAATCAAATATCTGGTTACAATGGCGAAATCAATAAAAATGGAAGATTGGATTTTCTCTTAGCTAAGTTTGATTTTGATGGAAATTTAATATGGGAAAAATCTTATGGTGGAGGTGAAGATGATATTATTAATACCGTAATTCAAATCTCTGATGGTAGTTACATTCTAGGAGGTTTGTCCGAAAGTAATATTGGTGGAGATAAATCAGAAGTTTCAAGGGGTAACCGAGATTTTTGGCTTATTAAAATTGATCAACAAGGAAATGTAATTTGGGATAGAACCTATGGCGGTAGCGGTTATGATGAACTTTATGACATAGAAGAAACCAGTGGAGGTGAACTGTTTTTAGTTGGTACTTCTGTAAGCAATATTTCTGGAGATAAATCTCAAAATAATCGGGGGACTAATGGAGATTATTGGATAATTAAAACTGATTCTAATGGAAATAAGATTTGGGATAAAACATATGGTGGAAGTATTAGTGATATTCCAAGTTCAAGCTATTTGAGATCAGACAATAGTTTAGTTGTGCTTGGTACTTCCAATAGTAATGCGAGTGGAGAAAAATCACAAAATTCAAGGGGAGAAAGAGATATATGGTTGTTGTCAATAGATAGTGATGGCAATATTTTATGGGATAAAACATACGGAGGTGCAAGTACAGAATCTGTAAATGATTTTGAAATTTTTGATTCTAAAATAATAATACCATCTAATTCTCAGAGTAGATTGTCTGGTGATAAATCAGATTTTGGGTTTGGTAATGGAGATGGTTGGGTACTACAACTTGATGATTTAGGAAATAAATTATTTGATAAGTCGTTCGGCGGATTTTCCTCTGACGGTTTGGTAGATGTTGCTATTTCAGGAAATAACTATCTTTTTTCAGGTTACACGAGAAGCTCTTCATCTGGCAATTCTACAACGACTAGTAAAGGGCAAACTGATTTTTGGCTTGTTAAAACCGATTCTAATGGTAATAAGATATGGGATTTTGGACTCGGTGGAGAAGGTTCTGAAACGGTGCACAAAATATTGGCTACTGGGGATAACGAGTTTTTTTTAGTTGGTCAATCAACAGGTGGGCCTTCAGGTGATAAAACAGCAATTAGTTTTGGGGGAAGTGACTTTTGGATAGTGAAAATTTCTGAACCCCTCCCTTTCGTAACTACTTGGGATACAAGAATAGTAGGTGGTTTTGAAGGTTTAATAAGAATTAACACTTATGAAAATCTAAACTATGATTATAATGTTGATTGGGGTGATGGATTTACTAGTTCCAATGTTAGTGGAGATATAACACATTTTTATGAAGATTCAGGTATATATGAAGTTACTATTAATGGTGACTTTCCAGGTATTGATTTAGGGTCATCAACTCTAGATAAGAGAAAACTAGTTGAAATCAATCAATGGGGTGACATATCATGGGAAACCTTTGAGAATGCTTTCAATGGATGCCTAAATCTTGATGTTAAGGCGACAGACACTCCAGATCTCAGCTCCGTACAGAGCATCCAAGCTATTTTTGGAGGATGTACGTCTCTTGTTGGTAATGAATCTTTCGAATTATGGGATGTTTCTAACATTACTGATGCAAAAGCTGCGTTCGCTGCTGCAAACACTTTCAATCAAGATATTGGTTTGTGGGATGTTAATAGGGTTGAAGATATGGCTGCTATGTTTTTGAACTGTGAGAATTTTAATCAGGATATTTCAAGTTGGGATGTTTCTAATGTCCAAACCATGCAACAACTATTCAATGGGGCAAGTAATTTCAATCAAGATATTGGCTTGTGGGATGTTGATAATGTTGAAGATATGAGCTCAATGTTCTCAGGTGCTGAAAGTTTCAATCAAGATATAAGTGAATGGGAAGTTGCTAAAGTATTGGATATGAGAAGTATGTTTTCAGGAGCTATTAATTTTAATAGTAGCCTTGAGAATTGGAATGTATCTCAAGTGGTGAATATGATTACCATGTTTTCTGGTGCTACTTCCTTTAATGGTGCTCTTGAAAATTGGGATGTGTCCAATGTTATCAATATGGGGGGGATGTTTAATGATGCCTCTGCATTTAATCAAAATATTTCTTCTTGGGATATTTCTAGTTCAAATAGTATGTCATCCTTTTTAACAGATGCATTATCATTCTCAAAAGATAATTATGATTCATTATTGGCTGGTTGGAGTAAACTTGAATTACAACCTAATTTAATTCTTGGGGCAGAAGGTTTAACCTATTGCATTTCGAAAGAGGATAGGGAAAAAATAATCACAGATTTTGGCTGGTCTATTATAGATGGGGGTCAGGACTGTAGATCAGAATCATGTGCTGATTTAGCAAATTTGGCTTTAGAGAAGTCAGCGGAACAATCATCAACTTATGGTGATGGCTCTGCTAGTATAGCTGTTGATGGAAATACTACTGGAGATTCTCCTTGGACTGTTAATGCCACAATACAGCATACGAATAGCGGGGAGTTTCAACCTTGGTGGCAGGTAGATCTTGGTGATGTTTATCAAATTGAAAAAATTAATATATTCAATCGAAACTCCGAGAATTCATTTATTAGGGCTAGACTTAATAATTTTTACATTTTAATTTCCCAAACACCATTTTCACCAGATTTGGGTCTAGATGATTTGTTATTGGACCCTTTGATTGAAAAGACTTATTTCCCAAATTCTGCTGGATTAGAAGAAAGTGTAGATTTTTCTGCAATTGGGCGTTATGTAAGAATACAGCTTTCTACTGAAGGAACTCTTCATATGGCAGAGGTTGAGGTTTTAGGATGTAGGAATCAGGTTGGAACAAGACCATTTGTTACCACTTGGAAAACTGATAATCCCGGGACTTCCGAAGACAACCAGATAACCATTCCTACATTTGACGGAGAAACCTATGATTACGTTGTGGATTGGGGCGATGGCACGACCTCTGAAAATGTAATGGGCGATATTACGCATACTTATGTAACACCGGGAACTTATACTGTTTCAATTTCAGGTGATTTTCCGAGGATTAATTTTTTTAAGAATTTTTCTAATAGGACGAAACTTACCACGATAGAACAGTGGGGCGATATCGAGTGGAATTCTATGGAAAGAGCATTTCTTGGCTGTGATAACTTGAACGTTGTTGCTACTGATGCTCCTAATTTGTCTCAAGTTACTTCACTAAGTGAAATGTTTAATTTTTGTGAATCATTGACTGGTAACGAGAGCTTTGTAAATTGGAACGTTTCAACTATTCAAAATATGTCTAGAATGTTCGCTTTTGCAACTTCATTTAACCAAGACCTATCTGAATGGGATGTAAGCTCAGTTTTAGACATGAGTTTCATGTTTGATCCTGATACGGGCATTTCAACTGAAAATTATGATAAAACCATTATTGGCTGGAGTCAATTACCAACGCTTCAAAATGGTGTAAGACTAGATGTAGAAAATTTCTATTGCATATCTGAAAATGCCCGTCAAAGTATCATAGATACTTATAATTGGACAATTAATGATGCCGGTTTTGGTTGCTTATTAGAAGGGCCACAAATAACGACAAAAGACGCTATAAATTTCCTCGAAAATAATACTGGTGTGGTAATTGATGTTGAAAGTAATGATAATAATGATATCGAAGGTGCTGGACTCATGTATGCTCTTATTGGAAGTATTGATGATGATTTATTTTCCATAGATGTGGTTACTGGAGAAATTACCTTTCTAGATAGCCCTAATTTTGAGGTACCTACGGATGTTGATGCTAATAATGTTTATGAATTAATTGTTACGGTAACCGACAGTGAAGGTTTTGCAGATAGGCAAAAGATTACTATTACAGTGCTCAAAAATGATGGTTCTAACCTAGATAGTGACTTTGATGGTATTTTAGATGAATTTGACTTATGTTCCAATACACCACCTGGTCAAGTGGTTGATGAAAATGGATGCGAATTTAACAATGTAATTTATGAACATTTAGTTGAAAATTTTTCAAAATGGTTTGGAGGGGATAATAGACCAGACTTTGGACCTCGAAATCTAGGTACAGGACAAAGCTTGTTTGTAGATACCGATATAAGTATTGAATCTTTTGCAGTAAAGTTTCAAGACGAATTTGATTTTTCCAACAATCCGGAAGGCACTGGCCATGAAGTTGATTTAATACTTCAAGTAAGAGATTTAAATGGCGATGTAATATCAAATACCACCAATATTTTATCTTCCAGTTTCAGAGGTGGTTGGGTTCGTTTTGTCTTTGAAGTTCCATTGGAGTTAATAGGGGATAAGGAGTATTACTTTACATGGTACCTAAAAGATGGTTTGACAAACAGTTATGACACAGGGTCTATTGGAGATACAACATCTTCATTTCAATTAGGGAACGGTTTAAGTTCTAGAATTGATGAAAGCGGAAGTGATTCAGATTTTAATAATTTTCAGAATTGGTTCAAAGCTGATTTAGATTATGTTTTTAAAATTACAGGTGCCAAATTAGAAAATCGCCCATTTATAACTACATGGAAAACAGATAATCTAGGTTTATCAGAAGATAATCAAATAACCATACCGACTTTCCCAGGTGAAACCTATAACTACATTGTATATTGGGGTGATGGAACCACATCAGAAAATGTTACAGGTGATAGTACACATACCTATGAGACTCCTGGTATCTATACCGTTACTATTGCTGGTGATTTTCCAAGAATTTATTTTGGTTCACTTATCAACCAATCAAAATTACTAAGTGTAGATCAATGGGGCGATATTAAATGGACCAGTATGGAAAATGCTTTTAGTAGTAATGATCAATTGGTAATTGAAGCTGATGATGCTCCGGATTTATCATTAGTTACCTCTCTAGAGCGCATGTTCCTTGGGTGCCAAAATATGAGGAATTCTAATGGATCATTAAATGACTGGGATGTCAGTAGGATACAAAACATGAGCAATATGTTTGCTGCCAACAGCTTTAATGGTGAGTTATCTTCTTGGGATGTTTCCACAGTCTTAGATATGTCTAGTATGTTTGGTTTATCAAATTTCAACAAGGATATTTCAAATTGGAATGTTAGTAATGTAACAAATATGAACGGTATGTTCAATGATGCTGTCTTTAATCAATCCTTAGAAAATTGGGATGTTTCTAGCGTGATTTCAATGAGTGGGATGTTTGGGGAATTTGGTGGATTCTCGAATACAAACTATGATAAGACCTTAATGGGTTGGAGTCAATTACCTTCTCTACAAAATAACGTTCAATTAGATGCCCCCTCAAATCAATTTTGTTTATCAGAAGAGGCAAGACAAAGTATTATTGATATTTACGGTTGGACCATCAATGATGGTGGTAAGGCTGTTGACTGTGAAGAAACTGAATGTACCTCATTTACAAACATTGCCTTGAACAAGTCGGCTTCACAATCTACAACCTATGGTGATGGTGTGGCGAGCATAGCTGTTGATGGCAATACCTTTGGTGATTCTCCTTGGACTACTGACGCGACTTTACAACATACCATTAGTGGGGAGTTCCAATCATGGTGGCAGGTAGATTTGGGCGAATCATCAGTCATAGATGCAATTAATATTTTTAACAGGACGGATAAGTTACAGGTTAGGCTAAACAATTTCTATATTCTTATTGCGGAATCTCCTTTTAGTGAAACAGCGACCCTATCAGATTTATTAGCCGATAGTTCCGTATCAAAATTCTTTTTTGAAGGAGAAGCTGGTTTAGAAGAGAATTTTGATTTTGATGCCAACGGTCGTTATGTGCGGGTTCAATTAGCCGGTACGGGCACTTTGCACATGGCTGAAGTTGAGGTTTTGGGCTGTGCAGGTAAAGCGGTACCAAGACCTTTTGTCACCACTTGGAAGACAGACAATTCTGGAGTTTCAGAGGATAATCAAATTACAATCCCAACTTTCCCTGGTGAAACCTATAATTACACGGTAGATTGGGGTGATGGCACGAGCACTGAAAATGTTACGGGTGATATTACACATACCTATTTTGATGCTGGTGAGTATACAGTATCTATTTATGGAGATTTCCCGAGAATTTATTTAAACTACTACGGGGACTCTAATAAATTATTAAGTGTAAATAATTGGGGAGATATTCAATGGTCATCTATGGAAAGTGCATTTGCTGGGGCTCGTAATTTAGACGTGTTGACTGAAGATGTTCCAAACTTTTCTCAGGTTACAACAACGGCGAATATGTTTGCTAATTGTAGAAATTTAAAAGGGACCATAAGTTTTGATGATTGGGATGTATCTAATTTAAGGAATATGGATTCCATGTTCGTATGGGCACTTTTATTTAATCAACAGCTAAGTGAATGGAATGTTTCCAACGTCGAAAACATGAATTATATGTTTGGTTTTAACCTAGAATTTAATGGAGATATTTCGAATTGGAATACGTCAAATGTCGAGATTATGGCTGGTATGTTCGACACAGCGAATTCTTTCAACCAAGATATCGGTAATTGGAATGTTTCCAATTTAAAAGACATGTCATACATGTTTTTATCGATGGAAACCTTTAATCAAGATATTAGTGGATGGGATGTATCGAACGTGACCAAGATGACCGAAGCATTTCAATCAGCTCCTTTGTTTAATCAAGATTTAAGTTCTTGGAGGATTTCAAATGTAACTGACATGTCAAGAATATTCCAAAGTTCTGGTCTATCCAATGAAAATTATGACAAAACCCTTATAGGTTGGAGCCAATTACCATCGTTGCAAATTGGGGTACAACTAGATGCACCTAATAATCAGTATTGTGTATCTGAAGAGGCACGACAAAGCATTATTGATACTTTTGGTTGGACCATCAATGATGATGGTAAGGCCGCTGGCTGCGAAGAAATTGAATGTGCCATACTTACCAATATTGCCTTAAACAAGATGGCCATACAATCTTCAACCTATGGTGATGGTGTTGCAAGTATAGCTGTTGATGGCAATACTTTTGGTGACTCCCCTTGGACTGCAGATGCGACCTTACAACATACCATTAGTGGTGAGATACAATCTTGGTGGCAGGTAGATTTAGGCGAAACATCTGCAATAAAGGGTCTCACTATTTTTAATAGGAGTGATAAGTTACAGGCCAGACTCAATAATTTTTATATTCTTATTTCTGAAACTCCTTTTAGTACAACTGCAACATTATCAGACTTATTGTCAGATGATGCCATATTGAACTACTTTTTTGAAGGGGAAGCGGAGCTAGAGGAGAACTTGAATCTTGATACTAATGGTCGTTATGTTCGTATTCAATTATCTGGTACCGGTACCTTACATATGGCCGAGGTAGAGGTTTTGGGCTGCGCAGATGAAATAACCCCAAAGCCATTTGTTACCACTTGGAAAACTGATAACCCTGGAACCTCAGAAGATAACCAAATTACCATTCCTACATTCCCAGGAGAAACTTATGATTACACGGTAGATTGGGGTGATGGCATTACTACAGAAAATATAACCGGGGATATTACACATTCCTACGCATCTTCCGGTACTTACACCGTATCTATAAATGGTGATTTCCCCAGAATTTACTTTAATGATGCATTCGATATATCAAATAATGATAGTGATAAAATTATCGCTGTAAACTCATGGGGAAATATTGAGTGGAGTTCAATGCAAGTAGCTTTTTCTGGTTGCGAGAATTTAGATGTAATTGCTGATGATGTTCCTAATCTGTCAATGGTCAATAGCACGGCTGCAATGTTTTTGAGTTGCAGCAATTTAGTCGGAAATTCGAAATTCAATGAATGGAATATGTCTAACATAGCGGAAATGCAATCCATGTTTAATAGGGCTATTTTATTTAATCAACCATTAAATAATTGGAATACAAACAATGCTCTTAATATTAATGGAATGTTCTCTTACGCTGCCAGTTTTAATCAATCTATAAATTCTTGGAATATTGAAAACGTTGAAAATATAGGGGTCATGTTTGGTTTTGCTTCCTCTTTTAATCAATCATTAAAAGATTGGGATACGTCTTCTGTCACTAATATGAATGGTGTTTTCGCCGAAGCAATTGCATTTAATCAAAGTTTGGAAAACTGGGATGTTTCCAATGTTGAAGATATGTCTGGTATGCTAGACCTATCTGGCCTTTCAAATGCAAATTACGATGCTACGTTAATCGGCTGGAGTCAATTAGGTTCATTGCAAAACGATGTGGTTTTAGGTGCCTTTGAAAAGGAGTATTGTTTATCTGAATTTGCGAGACAAAGTATTATTGATAATTACGGTTGGATTATAAATGATAGCGGCAAGTCAGAAGATTGTGATATTACAGGTTGTTCAAAACCTGGTAATTTAGCCTTTGGTAAACCAACAGAACAATCTACTACTTATGGCAATGGAATCTCAGATTTAGCTGTTGATGGTAACATAATCGGCGAATCACCTTGGTCAGCTGACTTACAGCATACTATTTCTGGTGAATCTCAGTCTTGGTGGCAGGTTGACTTAGGAGCTAATTTTTCAATTGAAAATATGGTGATATTCAACCGTTCAGATAAATTACAATCACGATTGAATAATTTTTATGTTTTGGTTTCTGATACACCATTTTCACAAACAGCTACATTAGATGAGTTATTGACTAATGAGAATATTCTTAATAGTTATTTTGAAGGAGAAGCTGGGCAAGAATTAGAAATTGATTTAGTAACAACAGGCAGGTATGTAAGAGTACAGTTATCTAATGTGGGTACATTACATATGGCTGAAGTTCAAGTTTTTGGTTGTTCTATTGCGGTTCCATTAACTGTTGATTTGAATAAGATGAGCCTATATCCAAATCCTGCGGATGATTATATCAATGTGAGTTTTTCTGAGGTGGCTGAAGTACAAGTCTTTTATGTTTACGACATTAGCGGACGAATGATTCAATCAAGTAAAGCTATTGCTAATGAGAACAATTACTTATTAAATGTGACCCAACTGACTACGGGCACATACTTTGTTAAAGCTATAGATAATCAAGGAGTAGAATATTATAAACAGATGGTTATTAAGAGATAAATGAATAACAATTAATAGTTAAAAAAAAGAAAAGCCACTCGATAAGAGTGGCTTTTCTTTTCTAATGAGTTTATATACTATTCTTGCATCGTATGATATACATTCTGCACATCATCGTCTTCTTCAATTTTTTCAAGTAGTTTTTCAACATCCGCAGTTTCTTCTTCGTTAAGTGTTTTGGTCACCTGTGGAATACGTTCAAAACCAGAAGATAAAATCTCTATTTCTCGAGTTTCCAATTCTTTTTGAATAGCTCCGAAACTTTCAAAAGGTGCATAAATCAAAATGCCATCATCATCCACAAAAACCTCTTCTGCTCCAAAATCAATAAATTCTAATTCCAATTCTTCAGCATCGATACCTTCTGCGGGAATTCGAAAATTACAAGTGTGGTCAAACATAAATTCTACGGAACCTGAAGTGCCTAAACTGCCATTGCATTTATTGAAATAGCTTCTAACATTGGCTACAGTTCGGGTATTGTTATCTGTTGCAGTTTCAATAAGAACAGCGATACCATGTGGTGCGTAGCCTTCAAACAGTACTTCTTTGTAATCACCAAGGCTTTTGTCACTTGCTCTTTTTATGGCTCGTTCTACATTGTCTTTAGGCATGTTTACTGCCTTAGCGTTTTGAATGACCGCCCTTAGCCTTGAATTCGCATCTGGATCAGGGCCACCTTCTTTGACCGCCATAACAATGTCTTTGCCAATACGCGTGAACGCTTTGGACATTGCTGACCATCTTTTCATTTTACGTGCTTTTCTGAATTCGAAAGCTCTTCCCATAAAAACTAAATTTTAGAACGAAAACAAATTTAAGAAATCACTTTGCATTCGCAAATACTTAAACTTTGGTTATTGATTTACGATTGATTCAATGCGCGCTGCTAAATCAAAATCATTTTGCGTGATTCCTCCGACATCATGTGTGTTTAATTTAATGGTCAACGAATTGTAGATATTTTCCCATTCTGGATGGTGATTTTGAGCCTCGCATTCAAAAGCAATACGGGTCATAACTGCAAAAGTTTCTCTGAAATCTTTGAATTTGTATGATGTAATAATGGTTTCATTTTCATAAGTCCATCCTGTTAATTTTGTGAGCCCTGCCTTTATTTGTGATTCGTTAAGTTTTTCCATGTCAATAAATTTAATAAAATCAATCTACGGTTAAATGATGGTCGATAATTTCTTGTGAAGTTATACGTAAATTTTTAGGTAGCTTATTATCTTTTGGAAGCACGGCCAAATAACGATCTTCATTTGTGGTATAAACTTTTTTCAAGATTGGATCATAATTACCTAAACGATGAATAACCTCTTTGATAAAATCTTGATGGTGTATTAAATCATTACTACCCAAATGAAAAATACCATGTTTATCTTGATTGATTAAGTAATGAATTTGTTGGGTGAGCCTATCATCATTCGTTACATTCATAATGAGATTTGGAAAAACTTCAATAGGTTCTTGTAAATCAAGTAATGCTTTTATTTCCTTGATTCTGGGCGAAGTATTTCCAAATACCATAGGAACCCTTAAGATACCTACCTTGGTTTTAGGCATTCGCATCATCATATTTTCAATTCTAATCTTTAATCTTCCGTAAATACTTTCTGAAAGTGTCTTGTCATTTTCATAAGAAGGGTATTTACTGTAAGCATCAAAAACATTTGCGGATGAAATGAAATATAATTTACACTTAGAATTTGTTAGATATTCCACCAAGTGCAGATGTGCTTGTACTTGGGAAGTGAAGTTACCTCTTAATGAAGAAATAATATAATCTGGTTTTACGGTTTCAAGAATTTTGAAAATATCATCTTCTTGAATATCATATTTAAAAAATTGCTTATTCTCCTTAAATGAAACGTTTGTATTATAAGTTCCGTAAGTATCAAAATAATTACAAAGCTCTTTATAGAGCGCATTACCTATAAAACCACTTGCGCCAAGTATGAGAATCTTTTTTTTCTTCAAAAGTTAAAAAATTGAAAGACCTGTTCTTGTGGTGAGTTTTTCTAATGCCTGCATGCCTAATTTTGAATTTCCTTTGGGGTTTAATCCTGGTGACCAAGTAGCCACGCAAAATTTATTAGGAAGTAGCGCAACAATTCCACCACCAACACCACTTTTGCCTGGTAGACCAACTTCAAATGCGAATTCACCAGCTTCATCATAAAAACCCGAGGTAAGCATAATAGCGTTAATCCTTTTTACCTGATTTAAGCTCAAATATTCCTTGTTCTGTAAACATTTTCCACGGTTGGCAAAAATGTAAAACACATTGACCAATTGTTTGCAGGACATACTTAAAGAGCATTGATGAAAATAAAAATCGAGCACGTCATCAACATCATTATGTAAATTGCCGAAAGATTTTAATAAATGTGCAGCTGCATAATTTCTAAAACCCGTCTTTTTTTCTGATTCTGCAACACTTTTATCATAGTTTATTGCAGTATCATTGGCAATTTTTCTAACGTAATCTAGAAATTCTTCTTTTGGATTTTTGAACTGCGAAACTAAAGCGTCCGCAATTACAATTGCACCTGCATTTATCAAAGGATTTCGAGGTATTCCATTTTCCATTTCGAGCAGGGACATGTGGTTAAATGGATCACCAGACGGTTCAACACCAACACGATTCCATAAATTATCTCCTAAAAAACTGAATGCCATGGAAAGACTTATTACTTTGGAAATACTTTGGATAGAAAAATGTTCATTTGAATCTCCAGAGCTATGGAGTCGATTCTTATTATCTAGAAGGCTAATGCCAAATTTATCTCTTTGCACTTTACTCAATTCAGGAATATAAGTTGCCACGACACCCTTATCATTTTCTGCTTTTGCTTCAGAAACTAGAGAATCTAGAATACTTTGAAAATCTATCATTAAGCTTTGTAAAAAGGAAGCTTCACAACAGTTGCGGAAATAGCATTTTTGCGAATTTGAATATTAATTTTACTTCCTACATCAGAAAATATTTTGGGAACATAACCCAAACCAATTCCTTTTCCCAAAGAAGGAGACATGGTACCTGAGGTGACCACGCCAATTTTTTTGCCTTGTCCGTCAACAATATCGTAATCATGTCTTGGAATGCCACGTCCATCTAATTCAAAAGCAATAAGCTTTTGTTCTAGTCCGTGAGCTTTCTCTTTTTCAAGAGCTTCACTATTTACAAAATCTTTTGTGAATTTGGTAACCCACCCAAGGCCAGCTTCTAATGGCGATGTAGTATCGTTAATATCATTACCATATAAACAATACCCCATTTCTAAACGGAGTGTATCCCGAGCAGCTAATCCAATGGGCTTAATACCAAAATTTGCTCCTGCTTCAAGTACTTTTTCCCATACTTGTTTTACCTCTGAATTTTTACAGTATATCTCAAAACCTCCGGATCCTGTATACCCAGTCGCAGAGATAATAACATGTTCTACGCCTGCAAAATCACCTACGATAAAATTATAGAATTTTATTTCTGATAAATCATGTGATGATAGCGATTGCATTGCTTCGACTGCTTTAGGGCCTTGAATGGCCAGCAAAGAATAGTCCTCAGATAAATCTCGCATATCAGCGCCAATGGCCTCATTATATTTTGAAATATGATTCCAGTCTTTTTCAATATTTGAAGCATTAACAACTAACAAATAAGTCTCGTCTTTAATTTTATAGATAATTAAATCATCAACAACACCTCCAGTTTCGTTTGGTAAATAACTGTATTGTGCTTTTCCAACACTTAGTTTTGTGGCGTCGTTTGCACTCACTTTTTGAATTAAATCCAAAGCGTTTGGTCCTTCAATCAAGAATTCGCCCATATGTGAAACATCAAAAACCCCGACAGAATTTCTAACGGTTGCGTGTTCTGCATTAACGCCCTCATAAGAAACAGGCATATTATAGCCCGCAAAGGGGACCATTTTCGCTCCTAAAGAAGTGTGGGTTTGAGTAAGTGCTGTATTTTTCATTTTTCGATATTAGTCGTTGTAAAAATATCGAAATATTGATTGAAGATTATTATTTAAGAGAATGTTTTTAAAATTATCTTAGGATTGTAGCAGGTGAGACTTTAGTTCATCGTAGAATGAGATTTTATAAGAAATCTTGTGTTTACCCATGACCTTTTCAATCTGTTCAGGAATATTTGGACTAATATTCAGTGTTTCTTCTACAACATTTAAAAATTTAACAGGATGCGCAGTTTCTAGAAAAATACCATAGGTGTTGGGGTGATTTTCTTGATACTTTTTCAATCCTAAATACCCAACAGCACCATGTGGGTCAGTCACATACCCAGTATCTTTATAAATTTTTGACATCGTAGCCTTAGTCGAGACATCATCAAAAGAAAATGAGGATAGGTTTCTTGTAAGTTTTGAAAAATCATTTTCATATAACTCACGTATTCGAACAAAGTTACTTGGATCACCTACATCCATCGCGTTTGAAATGGTAGCTGTAGATGGTTTTGCGTGATATTCCCCAGTGGTCATAAATTGGGGTACAGTATCATTTACATTAGTGGCAGCAATAAAATGTTTAACTGGCATTCCTAATCTTTGGGCCACCATACCGGCACAGACATTTCCAAAATTTCCGGATGGAATTGAGAAGACAATGTCCTTTCCTTTTGATTTACTTTGCCTGTAAGCAAATAAAAAATAGAACAGTTGCGGTAGCCACCTAGCAACGTTAATACTATTAGCTGAAGTTAACTTATTTTTTTTTGTTATTTCTTTATCTAAAAAAGCTGTTTTTACCATGTGTTGGCAATCGTCAAAAGTGCCTTCGACTTCTATGGCGGTTATATTTTGTCCAAGTGTGGTTAATTGTTTCTCTTGAATCTCGCTCACTTTTCCGCTCGGGTAAAGAATAACCACCTTTACACCTTTTACATCTAAAAAACCATTAGCAACGGCACCACCAGTATCACCTGATGTGGCTACTAAAACGGTAACTTCTTCCTCTTTTCCTTCTGAAAAATAGCCTAAACAGTTTGCCATAAAACGCGCTCCAACATCTTTAAAAGCCATAGTGGGGCCGTGAAAAAGTTCAAGGGTTGACACATTGTCTTCAATCTCTATTACGGGAAATTCAAAGTCGAGTACATTACCCAAAATTTCTTTCAACTTTTCATCAGGAATCGTTTTGGAAACAAATTGATAAATAGCCTTAAAAGCAATTTCTTGATTTGAAAATGATTCAATAGTATCAAAAAAAGTGTCGGATAGTGGAGTTATGTGTTCAGGAAAATAAAGTCCTCTATCTGGTGCAATACCATTTATTACGGCTTCTTTAAATGAGACTTGAGGTGCTTTATGGTTTAGACTGTAGAACTTCATTTTTTTAACCTTTTTACTCCTTTTGAACAAATTCTTGAGACATGTGTATCAAAATCCAATTCAATGGACTCATAAACTTTCGACATATTTTTTGCAACTAATCTTGCTGTTGCTTCACCTTTGCTTAAAGCGAATATTGAAGGTCCAGATCCTGAAATACCGCAACCTAAAGCTCCAGATGTCATGGCAGCTGTTTTTACTTGGTCAAAACCCGGAATCAAAATGGAGCGTATGGGCTCAACAATATGATCTTCCAATGAACGACCTATTAAGTTGTAATCTTCAGTAAATAAGCCAGCGATTAATCCACCTAGATTACCCCATTGTCTAATGCCCTTTTCTAAAGAAATATTAGTTTTCAAAATTTTACGCGATTCAGAAGTCTTAATTTCTATTTGAGGATGTATTACAGTTGCAAATAATTCATTTGGGGTATGAATAGGAACAATATCGAGGGGGTCATAACTTCTAACTAAGGTGAAGCCACCATAAATAGCAGGGGCGACGTTATCAGCATGAGCTACATTACTGGCCAATTTTTCACCTTGCATAGCAAATTGAACCAATTCCAATTTTGAAAATGAACTCCCTAATAGTTGGTTCATTGCCCAAACCGCTCCGGTTGAGCTTGCAGCGCTGCTACCAATACCGCTACCTGGTTTTATCTTTTTATGAATTTCTATTTCGAAACCACCTTGGTAATCACTTTTTTTCAAAAAAGCTAATCCAGCGACACCAGCAACATTGTTTTTGGTTTCTAACGGAAGTTTTTGTCCGGTAATTTTAGTGATTTGAATTCCCGAAACATCACTTTTTCGGACAATCATTTCATCCCCAACTGATTCCAATGCAAGACCAAGCACATCAAAACCACAAGAAACATTGGCTATAGTAGCTGGACAAAAAACTTTAATTTCTTCCATATTTAGAAATTACCTATTCGAACAACGTCAGCAAAAATACCTGAAGCAGTAACATCAGCTCCAGCTCCAGCACCTTTTATTATCATAGGTTGATTCGCATACCTTTCTGTATAGAAAAGTACGATATTATCGCTACCCTCTAGGTTATAAAAGTCGTGCCCTTTAGGTATTTCTTGAAGCCCAACCTTTGCATTGCCGTTTTCAAATTGAGCAACATATTTTAATTTACACTCTTTTTCAGAGGCATTTTTATAAAGTTTTTGAAAATTTGATTCATATTTTTTCAAAGATTCAAAGAATTGCTCATTTGAGCTTGTTTCCAAACTTTCTTCCGGTAAGAACGACTCATTTTCAATAGCATTAATTTCTAATTCATGACCACTTTCTCTTGCTAGAATCAAGATTTTTCGCATAACATCGATTCCACTTAAATCAATTGTTGGGTCGGGCTCGGTATATCCTTCTTTTTGTGCTTGTTGTACTACATCATGAAAGGTTGTTTTGTTATTGAAATTGTTAAAAATAAAATTTAAACTACCAGAAAGTACTGCTTGAATTTGTGTGATTTTGTCACCCGATGCGATTAAATGTTTTAAAGTGTCAATAATTGGTAAACCAGCACCAACATTGGTTTCAAATAAAAAGGGTGCATTATATTGTTTGGCAAGTTGTTTAAGTGCTTTGTAATTCGAATATTCAGAAGAACAGGCAATTTTATTACAAGTAACAACGGAGATACTATTTTTTAGATACGAAGCATAATTGCCTGCAATAGTTTCACTTGCCGTATTGTCAATGAAGATGCTGTTCCTGTAATTAAGTTCTTTAATAGCTTCAATAAATCGTTCTGAATTAGCTTTTTGTCCTTCTTCCAAGAAACTTTGCCAATTTTCAAGAGGAATACCATTTTCGTGAAAGGACATAGTTCTTGAATTAGAAATTCCTATTACTCTTAAGTTAAGTTTTAGTTCTTTTTTTAGGTATTCTTTTTGAAGTTTTACCTGTTCTAAGAACTTAGAACCTACATTTCCAACACCCATGACAAATAAATTAAGTTGCTTGATGTTTTCTTCAAAAAAGGTCTCGTGTAGCGTATTCAAAGCCTTTTTTACATCTTCCTTTCTTATAACCGCAGAAATATTACGCTCAGATGCGCCTTGTGCTATCGCCCTTATATTTACATTATTCTTACCTAAAGTGCTAAACATTTTGCCACTCAACCCTTGATGACTCTTCATATTATCTCCAACAAGAGCGATTATAGCCAATTCACTTTCAGTACTAATTTGTTTTATTTTATTTGAAGCAATTTCATATTCAAATGCGCGATTAATCGCTATAACAGCCTTTTTTGCATTATCGTCCGCAATTCCAACACAAATGGAATGTTCAGAAGAAGCTTGTGTTATCATGACTACACTTATTTCTTCTAGTGATAACGTTTCAAAAAAGCGTTTTGAAATACCAGGTATCCCTACCATTCCTGGACCTTCTAGTGATAGTAGGGTAATTCCACTTACATGGCTAATACCCCTAACAGTTTTTCCGTTCCCATTGCTATTCTTTGTTATCATTGTTCCTTCATCGTCGGGGGCAAACGTATTTTTAATGATAATGGGTATTCCTTGTTGCAATACCGGTTGTATAGTTGGCGGATACAAAACTTTAGCTCCAAAATGTGAAAGCTCCATCGCCTCTTCATAAGAAATATGTGAAACACACTTGGCTTGCTTGACCAATTTTGGGTTCGCCGTATACATTCCGCTAACATCGGTCCAGATTTCTAAAACTTTAGCATTGGTCGCGGCTGCCAGAATAGCTGCACTATAATCAGAACCACCGCGCCCCAGAGTCGTTGCTTTTCCGGTACGCGAGGCCGAAACGAAACCGGGTATGATTGTAATACTATGAGGGGTATTGGTAAAATAATTATTGCAATGGGTATTGGTTAATTCAAAATCAACAGCGGCCTTACCAAAACCTTCATCTGTTATGATTAGTTCTCGTCCATTTTTTAGTTGAACATCAAGTCCTTCGCTCTTAAAGTATTCACTGATAATAAAGGAAGAGAGGATTTCACCATAACTAACTACTCTATCACCAAGTTTTGGTGTGACCTCACCAATTAAGTAAGAACCTTCTAGTAAGGTTTCTAAATCATTTAGCTCACTTTTTACACTACTTAATATGGTACTTTGAAGGGCTACAGGAAATAATTCTTTTATAGTTTGAAGATGCCTCTTTTCAATTGTGCTTAAATGGTTTTCATAACTTAAATCTTGACGCGAAGCCAAATCTAAAGTACTAAGAAGTAAATCAGTGACGCCGCCAAAAGCAGATACTACAACCCCCATTTTTATTCCTTCATTTTTTTGAAGAATATTTTTTACGAGCTTAATATTTTCAGCATTTGCAACCGAAGTACCACCAAATTTTAAAATTTTCATGATATGGATTATTGAATAGGTATTAGGTGTTTACTAAATAGAATGGAAGAATATAGCAGTTTACCCCAAAGGGGTAGTCAAAAATAAAGTGGTGGTGCTATTTCTATTTAGAATTATCAAAACTGGTTTATTAGTGTTTATTTAAATTGCAAACTAATTCCAAGTGTTCAAATGTAGTACTTTTGTTTAGTGCTTCAAATGATTCCCAGATTTTTATCAAATTATCAATTATTCATAATTATTAGTATTGAATGAAAATATTTACCGCAGAACAAATCTATGCTGCTGATAGATTCACAATAGAAAAACAACAGATTACAAGCGATGATCTTATGGAGCGTGCCTCTACTCAGATTTTTGAGTGGATGAATTCCCGTTTGCAAGGTGCACAAGTCAAGATTCATCTTTTTTGCGGTATTGGTAATAATGGAGGTGATGGTATTGCCCTAGCGAGACATCTTCAAGAAAAAGGGTATTCAATTAATGTATATGTTGTCAATTATAGTGATAAAAGGTCTAAAGACTTTTTATTGAATCTAAATCGATTAAAAGAGCGCAAACTATGGCCAGAATTTTTAGATTCTGATTGTGATTTTCCTGAGTTGGGTAAGGATGATATTATTGTAGACGCCATATTTGGTATTGGTTTGAACCGAGAACCAAGTGAATGGGTAATAAAGTTAATTCAGCATTTAAATAACTCCACAGCATTTATTTTATCCATTGATATACCCTCTGGACTTTTTATGAATCAAGTTCCAAAGAATAATGAGCATGTTGTGCGAGCAAATCATGTATTGAGTTTTCAAGCACCAAAATTACCTTTCTTTCTACCAGAAACAGGCATTTTTATAAATCAATGGGAATTACTTGATATTGGATTAGATGGGGAATACCTCTACAATACAAAAACAGCATATGAATTAATAGGTAAACCAGAAGTTTTACCTATGTATATACCACGCCTTAAGTTTTCGCACAAGGGAACTTATGGTCATTCGCTTATTATTGGTGGAAGCTATGGTAAAATTGGAGCAGCGCAATTAGCCGCCAAGGCATGTTTAGAAATTGGTAGTGGCTTAGTTACGGTTTACACACCTGAATGCGGATATAATTCATTGCAAACTTCTGCACCCGAGGTAATGGTCATAACTGATGATGAAGATGAGAAGATAACTAATATCAATTTTGATATGAAACCATCAGTGGTTGGTATTGGTATGGGAATGGGCACAGAAAAAAGTACAGTTAAAGCGTTTGCTGATTTTTTAGATACCAATGTTTCGCCTTTGGTTATTGATGCCGATGGATTAAATATACTTTCAAAACATACAGAATTAGTAAAAAAACTCTCAAAACAGGCCGTACTTACACCACACCCAAAAGAATTAGAACGATTAGTAGGAGAGTGGACTGATGATTTTGATAAATTAAAAAAGGCTAAATCTTTTTCAAAAGAACATGATTGTATCCTTATTATTAAGGGAGCTCATACGATAATCATTTATGGTGATATCGGTTATATCAATTCTACGGGTAATCCCGGTATGGCAACAGCTGGTAGCGGTGATGTTTTAGCAGGAATGATAACTGGTTTGATAGCACAGGGTTACAATCCTTTAAGCGCCTCAATTTTTGGCGTTTACCTTCACGGGTTATCAGGTGATTTGACAGTTTCTGAAAGTGGTTATGAAGCTGTAACAGCCTCAAAACTAATAGATAATATTGGCAAAGCTTTTCTTGAACTGTTTAGAAGACCAGAACAAGAACAACCTGTTGAAAAAGAAAACTAAGATTTTTTACTTTTCTTTTTCTTTAATCGTTTTTTAACCCAAACCAAAGCATTATCAAACTCTATAAAAAACTCCATGTTTTTTTTGTAGAATAGCTTTTCAATCTTAAAGTTGTGCATGTCAATCTCTTTCTTAGAGACAATAGCAAAAGCCCTTAAGTTTTCAAGACCTCTTAAATAGGTGTAAGTAATAGGATCAATTGCGTAAGAATTCTTCCTCAGACTTATATAACCAAATTCTTTTCCTCTAAAATGAATTTCTGAAATACCAATGATTTGATATACTTTTTCAAGTGTAATTGTAGATCCTTCTTCAAATGTGGAAACCATATAATCATTATAGACTTGAACAACCCCAATGTCTAAATGATATTCTTTAACCACAATGGCTTTTTTAGTAAAACCCATTTTCATGCCCCAGTAATTTATAGTGTTAAGACGAAAGTAGTTTTATGGGTAGCTAAACTGAAAATTTTTAGATTAAGTGCTTAAATATCGTTTATAATGTTGAAGTGAATTGGTGACGTGTCCTATTTCCTACATGAAATGTTGTTACAAAAAAAAGAACCCTTGTGAGGTTCCTTTTTTCTTATAACTATAATAAATCGATTATTCTGCTTCAGAAGATTTTTTCGCTTTTTTAATTTTTATGGTCAATTCTTCTTTTTTCTCATTCAGATCCATAAAAATACTATCACCTTCGTCTAGGTTTGAGTTAACAATCTCTTCGGCCAATGCGTCTTCAATATACTTTTGAATAGCTCTCTTTAAAGGTCTTGCACCATATTGCTTATCAAAACCTTTGTCAGCGATATAGTCTTTAGCCTTCTCAGAAAGGTTCAAGTCGTAACCAATATCTTTAATTCTATTAAATAACTTATCCAATTCAATATCAATAATCTTATGAATGTGTTCGCGTTCTAGAGCATTAAAAACAATAACATCATCAATTCTATTCAGAAATTCAGGAGCAAATGCCTTTTTTAAGGCATTTTCAATAACACTTTTTTGATGAGTATCTGCTTGAGCCTTTTTTGATGCCGTACCAAAACCAACGCCTTGTCCAAAGTCTTTTAACTGTCTTGCACCAATGTTAGATGTCATAATGATGATAGTATTTCTAAAATCAATTTTACGACCTAGGCTATCTGTTAAGAAACCATCATCTAAAACTTGAAGCAACATGTTAAAAACATCAGGATGTGCTTTTTCAACTTCATCTAAAAGAATTACGGAGTATGGCTTTCTTCTTACCTTTTCGGTCAACTGCCCACCTTCTTCATAACCAACATATCCTGGAGGTGCACCAACCAATCTTGATATTGCAAACTTCTCCATGTACTCACTCATATCAATTCTAATAAGTGCATCTTCAGAGTCAAATAATTCTGAAGCGAGTACTTTAGCCAATTGGGTTTTACCAACTCCTGTTTGTCCTAAGAAAATAAAAGAACCAATAGGTTTGTTGGGATCTTTCAGACCTGCCCTATTTCTTTGTATAGCCTTAGCAACTTTAGCTACTGCCTCATCTTGGCCAATTACATTACCTTTAATTAAAGCTGGTAATTCGGCTAGTTTGTTGCTTTCTGTCTGGGCAATTCTGTTAACAGGTATTCCACTCATCATAGAAACTACATCAGCAACATTGTCTTCAGAAACCGTTTCGCGATTTAATTTGCTGTCTTCTTCCCATCGTTCTTGGGCAGAGGCTAAATCCTTTTCTAATCGCTTTTCATCATCTCTAAGTTTAGCAGCTTCTTCGTATTTCTGTTTCTTGACCACGCTATTCTTGAGTTCGCGAACATCTTCTAATTGCCCTTCAAGTTCCAATATTTGTTTAGGAACATCCATATTTACAATATGTACCCGTGATCCTGCTTCATCTAAAGCATCAATCGCTTTGTCTGGTAAAAATCTATCGGTCATGTAGCGGTTCGTCAATTTTACACAGGCAAGAATCGCTTCGTCAGTATATACTACATTATGATGATCTTCATATTTACTTTTAATATTCATCAAAATTTCGATGGTTTCTTCTACCGTAGTAGGTTCAACCATCACTTTTTGAAAACGTCTTTCTAAAGCACCATCTTTCTCAATATATTGTCGGTATTCATCTAGCGTAGTTGCACCAATACATTGAATTTCACCTCTGGCAAGTGCTGGTTTGAACATATTAGATGCATCGAGACTTCCTGTTGCACCGCCAGCACCTACTATGGTATGTATTTCATCAATGAAGAGAATGATATCATCATTCTTTTCGAGTTCGTTCATGACCGCCTTCATGCGCTCTTCAAATTGTCCACGATATTTTGTTCCGGCAACTAATGAAGCCAAGTCTAAAGTGACCACACGCTTGCCATAAAGAATTCTAGAAACCTTCTTATTAATAATTCTTAAGGCAAGACCTTCGGCAATGGCACTTTTACCAACACCAGGTTCACCAATCAAAAGAGGATTGTTTTTCTTTCTTCTACTTAAAATCTGTGATACACGCTCAATTTCTTTTTCACGCCCAACAACAGGGTCCAATTTGTTTTCTTCTGCCATCTTGGTCAAATCCCGTCCAAAATTATCTAGAACAGGAGTCTTAGACTTTTTGTTCCCTTTTTGAGAACTAGAAGAGCCGAAAGTACTGTCTTTAGACTCACCAGAAGAATCGTCTGGTTCACCAGGAAATGATTCAGAAGTTGGAGAATCTATGTAATCATCGTCGCTTGTAATCATCGATTTAAACTGTTCCTTTACATTATCATAATCCACTTTAAGCTTGTGGAGCAATTTTGTAGTAGGGTCATTCTCATTTCTAAGAATGCATAATAATAAATGTGCTGTGTTGATAGAAGAACTTTGAAAAAGTTTTGCTTCTAAAAAAGTCGTTTTTAAAGCTCGTTCAGCTTGCCTTGTTAAATGCAAGTTTTTTTTATCTTTTTGAACAGCACCAGTGTTTGGATTAGCAGGGCTTAATATCTCTACTTTCCTTCTTAGGTGATCCAAATCAACATCAAGCGCATCTAATATATTAATAGCCTTGCCATTACCATCACGCAATAGTCCAAGCATCAAATGTTCAGTTCCAATAAAGTCATGACCAAGACGCAGTGCTTCTTCTTTGCTGTAAGCTATTACATCTTTGACTCTTGGGGAAAAATTATCATCCATAAAATCTCTTTTCAGCAATTAAAATTAATAAAAGTATTCTTACCAAGGTCAAATACCGTACCCATAATCGTTAAAGTAAGGATGAAATCACGAAAAAGACATGTTTTGGTTACTTTTTAACGCTTATTTGAACGTAATTATTGTCATGATTTCATGTTGATAATTATTTTAATAAACTCTTTTAATCTTGTTTGGCTACATATGATTTTCTGTATATTGCTACGATGTTTTAACCACAAAAAACAATTAAGATTTTAGCATGGCTGAAGGAGAAAAATTGATACCTATCAACATCGACGATGAGATGAAGTCTGCCTACATTGATTACTCAATGTCGGTCATTGTGTCACGTGCCCTGCCAGATGTCAGGGACGGATTAAAACCAGTTCACCGTAGAGTGCTTTTCGGTATGCACGAACTGGGTGTGAGGTCAGGTAGCGCACACAAAAAATCTGCCCGTATTGTTGGTGAGGTTTTGGGTAAATATCACCCACACGG